>Ga0163148_10000109_pt1 | contig 98270 bp, 75 predicted proteins | sample OliLakLV19MP7P2_FD_148606 | JGI IMG/M metagenome (GOLD analysis project Ga0163148, IMG submission 148606) | Freshwater microbial mat bacterial communities from Lake Vanda, McMurdo Dry Valleys, Antarctica- Oligotrophic Lake LV.19.MP7.P2 | ecosystem: Environmental > Aquatic > Freshwater > Lake >...
ACGCCCGCGTTTGCCTTTTTCATCTGGTGGTTTTTGAGCGGCAGGCTTGGCCGCTTTGACGACGGCTGCTTTTATTTTGCTCGGACGACCAGGTTTTGCCTTCCCAGCGGCGGCTTTTTTTGCGGCAGGTTTGCCAGATGCAGCGCGATTGGCTGCTGCGGCTGCTCGGGCTTTGGCCAAAATTTCACCGCGAGATAGTTTTGGAGCAGCAGCCTTAGCAGCTTTTTCTGCGGCAACTTCTGCACTGCTGCGACGGCCACGTTTGGCTTTTTCAGGTGCTGCTTTCTGAACGACCGGCTTGGCGGCGTTTGCTGGACGGCCACGTTTGGCTTTCCCGGGTGCAACAGCTGTCCTTTGGGCTTGAGCCTTTTGATTCTCAGATTGCATTTGCGCCTGAATGGTATTTATTTGGCCACGCTTTGCAGGTACAGCCGCCCCGGGCTTCGAATCTTTTTCTGCGGCCCGACGAGCTTGCTGTGCGGCTCGGATTTTGTCCTTGTGCGCTTCGCTCATCACCCGTTTTTTGGGCTTAGCACCGACTTCCAAGGATACGTTGGCAATGGATTTGTTCCCGCCTTTTGAGTCTTTTGCTTTTGATGCCGCAGCCTTTTTACTGTCCGATGCTTTTTCAAAGTTGCCATCAGCCACCATTTTAATGTGAGCCAGGTGGTGCTTGCCGTGCCAGGCATAGAGCGCAATGGCTTCGCGAAGCGAAACGGTGCGCTTGCTGGCAGGGTGGAAATAGCCACGATCGAGATCGTCGTCAGAGAGCGCCATGAGAAAATCTATCCAACGTTCGTGGAGCGCAGAGAGGAGTTTAAGGGAGGTTTTGGGAGAGCCATGTTTTGCATCTTCAATTTCGGCCCAGAGGTTTTCTTCGTAGGGTTTGATGATGGGGGCGTTTTCGGTGGCCGCGAGTTTGAAGCGAACGTAAGCGTTCAAATGACTGTCAGCGAGGTGGTGAATCACTTGGCGAGCCGTCCAACCTCCTGCACGGTAGGATTTATCCAACGCGCCGTCACGGAGTTTTTTAATTAATTTTTTAAGGTCTTTGGGAACACGCGCAATGCTTTTTATTTGCTTGCGCGTTTCTTCAAGGGAGTAGTTTTTGCCGTATTCAAATTTCCCTGTGGGATAACGGCGATCTGTTGTTTCTTTCATAAAAATTGAATTAATATTATTCTGCTGTTTTATCAAAATTGGAATTTAGCTATTGGAATTTAACAGCCATATATCCCAAACCGATTCGTGTTTGTTCTTTCAACGGTCTTTCCAACGCCATAGATATCGGCAAGCGACGGTGCGCCATGGCCGCCATGGTTCGGCAAGTTCTGTCATGCGTATTTTCAGCAAGCGGGGATTTTGTTCCTCTATATTAAATAGCCGTTGCATGCCTTGCTGGATTCCGAGATCGTCCACCGGGAATATATCCGGGCGCCCCAAGCTGAACATAAGCAGCATCTGAACGGTCCATTTACCCACTCCTTTAATTTGAGTGAGAAACGAAAGTATTTCTTCATCGCTCATAGTATTCCAATCTATTTTTTCAAGGTCGTTTTCTATGGCGAATTTTGCTACGTTTTGAAGGTAACTTGCTTTTTGTCCAGACAACCCGACACTGCGCAATCTTTCAAATTCAATAGCAACAACACTATCCGGGTGTGGATAGTTGTCAGGAAACAAAGAAAGGAAGCGTTTGAAAATAACATCCGCAACTTTTACACTCAATTGTTGGGACACAATTGACTCCAATAGATCGTAATAAATTCTGCCAGAAGGCGTAAAATCTGGCATTTCTATCTGCGTCAACAACGGCGATATGGTCGTCTCTTTTTGTAAATGCGCTATTGCAGCTTGCGGATTCATCGGACAAAGGAAATTGATTTTCGGTAAATTGTAGTAAAATATTTATTCGCTTCTATTTTATGTGGCCAAAACGCTATTATTGGCAATAGATTGCGCTCTATGTTTTGCTATTTATTTTTTAATTCCTGCACTTTTTGTTCTGCAGGCATGATAATAGCAGCAATAATGTTTTTCATCAACTGCTCTGGTGATTCGTATTCGTGCAAGGGTAAAACCCATGGAAAATTACGGAAATAGTCAAACATTGCGTATTCGTGCTGCGCTTTCCAGATAAGCGGCACGATAGGAATAGAAGGATTATCTGGCACAAATCCGCGTAATTCCTGCGGAATAGATTTAGCGTCGGTTATATCTGCAATTACAAAGCGCGACATACGCGCAAGCAGATTCACTATTTCGTCTACGCTTTTATTAGCGGCATTTTCAAAATCAAATACAATGGGCAAGTAATTTCGTAGTCGAAGCTCATCCTTAATAGCATCCAGCACGGCTTTTCTTTCTGGCGTAAAACGCCCAAGTATCAGTACCGCCTTCGAGGTAATGGTTTCTATGACATCGCGGATTTTTTCATTGTTCAGCATCAGGTAGATGAACTGGGCGACGTCGAGATCATCTACAGTGACTTCTGGTTCACCGGGAGGAGTTATGATAAGGTCCTTTTGGACAAGGCCATCTTTTTTGATGTCCCAAACAGAGATCCCGTATATCCAGGTTCTTTCGAGGATAGCGTTTGTAAAATTTGTTTTAACAAGATTCGCCTCGTGCAGACTTGCTTCGGTAAGATTAGCCTCATAAAGGATGGCCTGAGAAAGGCTTGCACCGGCAAGGTTCGACGAAGTAAGGTTGGCCTCAGAAAGGTCTGCCCGGAATAAATTTGCTCCCGACATACTTGCCTTAACGAGAGTCGCTTTATCAAGTTTCGCCCAAGACATGTTTGCTCCCGTCAGCTCTATTCGAGACATGTTTGCCCCTGAAAGTATTGCCCCAAAAAAGTTTGCTTCAGCGCATTTTGAATATGATAAATTTGCTCCAATAAGAATTGCAAACGATAAGTTTGCCTTGGAAAGGTTTGTAACATATAGAATTGCATTACACAAGTTTGTTAGAGTGAAGTCTACCCCAGGAAGGTGGTGCATGGTAAGGTTTGCTTCGCTCAAATCAGGTTTTATTTCCGGGTTCTCCTCCCGCCACTTATTCCAAACCTCCACGCCCTGTTTCAATATTTTCAAGTGTTCTGGATTTGCCATAGTATAAAAAGCTTGGATGGTTCAAAATTGAAGTATTGCTTGGGCCGGATATTGCCCTTACCTTTGCAACGTAGTTCAACAGAGACGTATCAAGACGTGGCGTTGAGGGGCGAAAGCCATTCGGACGCTGTTGAGTACAAAAAAAAGGTCGGCTGACTTAGGTCAGTCGGCTTTTTTTATGCTCAAAATACGCAGGGATTGGCTACAAATACGCTTGCTATTGGTCGGTCACTTTGTCGGCTTCAAGGATGAGATTTCAATCCTCAAATCTCTTCAATAATAGCTCAAAGTTTATGACTTCTGCCTCCACAAAATCAATCTCTTTGAAAAGAAGCCCCAAAGGACAGCTCAGCCAAAAACAAATTTGGAGAATCAATGCGTGAATCTTTCTAACATAACTAGAAGCGGGTGTTGATTTAACTATATATGTGCCAGAGCTCGCAAAGCAATTAGGCTCGTGATGAGCTATACGGTTTCTCATATGATTGAGTGCCGATAGATGGTTAAATACTTCACTGTGACTTAAGCCTTTTGGACGATTTACAAAAATTTGGAGCAGAGAACCTCCTCCAGCGGCAAATTCTTTGGAGTTGAATAAATACCTCCAAAAACTGAAACTCATTGCTGCTAAGGAACGGTGTCAAAATAACTTTCCAATTTCAGGCCAATTATTTTGGCGTTAGCCAACTATCTTTTGAGGCGAATAGTGGGGCTATTTAACGAAAAAGATAGGATGGATGGCGGCAAAAGAATGGCATCAAATTGGGAAGTTATTTTGACACCGTTCCTAAGACTTGGTCGTTGGAGAATTTACCATCTAATTTCTCTATCACAGAGAGTAAATTTTGTCTTGATCTATCGCATCCTTTTTTTCCTAGAAACCCATAGGTAGCGGCCTTTGTAATCAACCAATTTGAACCAAACCTACTGGCATAGTGTCGGTCAATCGCGTTCCGAAGTACTACCTCAAAAATGCTCATAACCGCGAATAGTTGAATACTCAACCGGAGGTTGGCCTGATAAAGGAGTAAAGGGTTTTTCTGAAAACCAAATCCTTGGCAATTTTGATATCGGCCTATCCTAGGTTCGGAAAAAGCTTGGTAAATTAGCGGTAAGTACATACTGATATTTGGAAATAATCATTGCATTCTGTAACTTTATTGCAGCATTCCAGGCTGCCGCTGTCCAGAAATGGATATGCTTCCGGGTGTTATCAAGTACAATGGGCTGCCAACATGTGTTGGCAGCCTTCTTTTTTTACCGCGCAAACGCCACCGCCCGCTTTTCCCGAATCACCGTAACCCGAATCTGCCCAGGGTACTGCATCTCGTCCTGAATCTTTTGAGAAATGAGGAACGACAGGTCGTCGGCGTATTGGTCGGTCACTTTGTCGGCCTCGACGATGACACGGAGTTCGCGGCCAGCCTGCATGGCAAAGGCGTTGGAAACACCTTCGTAGCTGCGGGCGATTTCTTCGAGTTCGCCGATGCGTTTGAGGTAGTTTTCCAGGATTTCGCGACGTGCACCCGGACGTGCGCCAGAGATGGCGTCGCAAGCCTGGATGATGGGCGACAAGATATTGTTCATCTCAATCTCGTCGTGGTGGGCACCAACGGCATTGTTGATGACGGGGTGTTCGCCGTATTGTTCGCACAATTTCATGCCGACGAGTGCGTGGCTGAGTTCGGTCTCTTCCTCGGCTACTTTGCCGATGTCGTGGAGGAGTCCGGCACGCTTGGCCATTTTGATTTGCTTCGGGTTCATACCGAGTTCGGCGGCCATGATGGCGCAGAGTTCGGCGGTTTCGATGCTGTGTTTTAGCAGGTTTTGTCCGTAGGAAGAGCGGAAACGCATACGACCCACCATGCGCACAAGGGCGGCGTTGAGGCCGTGAATGCCGAGTTCGATCACGGTGCGCTCACCGATTTCGACGATTTGTTCTTCGAGTTGTTTTTGCACTTTAGCCACCACTTCCTCGATACGCTGCGGGTGGATACGCCCGTCGGCCACGAGTCGCTGAAGCGAAAGGCGGGCGATTTCGCGGCGCACAGGGTCAAAAGAAGACAGCACGATGGCTTCGGGGGTATCGTCTACGATGACCTCCACCCCGGTGGCGGCTTCAAGAGCGCGGATGTTGCGGCCTTCGCGACCGATGATCTGGCCTTTCATCTCGTCGTTTTCGAGGTTGAAAACAGAGACGGTGTTCTCGATTGTGAACTCGGCGGCCATACGCTGGATGGTCTGGATGACAATCTTTTTGGCCTCTTTGCTGGCGTTGAGTTTGGCTTGGGTGACGGCTTCGCGCACGATGGTTTGGGCTTCGCTCTCGCTTTTGGCGCGCACTTGTTCGAGGAGCTGATCCTTCGCGTCTTGTTGGCTGAGTTTGGCGATGGTTTCCAAAGCCTTGATACGCTCTTCGTTGGCAGCGTCGAGTTCTTCTTTTTTCTTCTGGACGATTTTAAGTTGTTTGTCCAGGTTTTCGCGCAGGGTCTCTATTTCTGATTCACGGGTTTCTATGTCCCCTTTTTTAGTCTCCAGTTCTTTAAATCGGACTTCAAGCGCATCGTTTTCAATTTTTAAATCCTTTTGCTGGGAGGCAATTTCCATCTCCAAATCCTTGAGTTCCAATTGCCTTTTAGTCTTCTCTTCTTCTACTTCCAGACGCATCTGGGCATATCGCTCTTTGGCTTCTTGTATTTTTTGTTGCTTGATGCGATCGTTCTCAGCCTCGGCATTGCCCACAATTTTTTGGGCTTTAATAGCAGCCTCGTCTTCCACGCGCTTGGCTGAAAGGCGCGATTCCTGAATGATGAGGTCGGCTTGACGGGTGGCTTCTTCTACGGCTTTAGAGCCGCCTTTTTTTGCGGTCAAGCTGGCAATGAGGTATGCAGCGACACCTCCTACGACCAAGCCTATTATGATGCTAGTTATGTCCATAATTATTGAATTGTGATGATTCGGTTTGTATTATTGTGATGCCCGGGGTACTATGGGCTATTGTTTTTTTAGTACTAATTCAATTTGGCTGTTTGGGCATCCATTCCGGCGCAAAGGCATAAACTTTTTGAAGGATTGCATTGGCTACCTCGTTTATGCTGCCACTTCCATCTATTTCCACAATATTGTCATGGTTGTGTGTTCTCAGAAAAGAAATGGCTTCATGATATTTCCTGCGTGAATCGGACAAGTTTTTTTCAAAGAGCTCTTCGGGTTGGTTTCTGATTTTCATCCGCTCGTAGCAAATCTGGTCGCTAACTTCTATAAAAAAGATGATATCTGGTTTTTTGGCTTTTTCATTCAATGCCAATACGGAAGCGTAAGGAAAATCATCGCTACTCTGATATACCAAAGAAGAGAGATAATAACGATCGCTTATCACCATACGGCCTTTGCTTCTTTCAAGCCACGGAATGATTTCCCGGTCGCAATGATCCAGCCTATTTGCAGCAAAAGCCAATGCAAGCACTCTTGGTGTAAATGTTTTGATTTCTTTTGTCAACACTTGACGTATGAACAAGCCTGCACAGGATGGGTCATGTGGTTCGTATGTCAACTTTACTGCTACTCCTTCGTTCGAACCGTTGAGCATTTCAGCCAACTGCCGCGAAACGGAGCTTTTGCCAGAGCCGTCTAATCCTTCTATTGCAATGAACAGCGATTGTTTTTCCATAATGAAAATAGGCTCAATCTTTATCTCCTGATTTTCGCTCCCAGTTTCCCTTCAAACACCCCCACCAATTGCCCCATTAGAGCGTCAATATCCTTGTCTTGCAAAGTCTTTTCCGGATCTTCAAATACAAAACTGACGGCGTATGATTTTTTGCCTTCGCCAAGTTTGCTTTCGTCTTCAAACACATCAAACAAGTTCACTTCTTTCAGCATTTTCTTGGCCGTTTTAGCCGCCAATTGGCGGATGTCGCCAAAGCCAACGGATTGGTCAATTACCAGTGCGAGGTCGCGGCGAACGGTGGGGAATTTGCTGAGTTCTGAGAACTGAATTTTGTTGCTGCCCACTGCTTTCAACACATTTTCAAAATTGAAATCAGCAAAAAACACCGGGTTTTTGAGGTCCATTTTTTTCAAAATCGCCGGCATGACTGCACCAAGCGTCACCAATTCCTGTGGGCCGCGGTGCAGTTTCAGGGCGTATTGGAAAGCTGCGTCGTTCAAAACCGTCTCCTGGAATCCGCTCACACCGAGTCGAGCCAACAGATTCGCCACAAAAGCTTTCAACGTGAAAAAGTCCACCGTTTTTTTGGCTTCAGGCTGCCAGCTTTCGGCGGTGTGCGCACCCGTCAAAAAGATGCTCAGGCGGTCGGTTTCAGTAATGGACGGTGGACGGTGGACGGTGGACGGTGGACGGTCTTCCGGCTCCCGTCCACCGTCCACCGTCCACCGTTGGTAGGTTTTCCCAAATTCAAATAAGCGCAAATCCGCGTGTTGGCGGTTCTGGTTGCGCTGAATTGCTTCCAACCCGCTGAAAAGCATGCTCGGGCGCATACAGTCCAGCCCTTGGTTGGCGGAGTTGTGGATGAACACAAGTTGTTCTTTTTCAATGGGTAAAGCCGCGCCTTCGCCGAGGTAATAGGCCGAGTTGGAAAGTGCCAGGCTCATGCACTCGTTGAAGCCATTGGCGGCGAGGAAATCTGCAGCAAGGTTGCGCACTGCATTGGGGTTTGGTTTCGCCTGTATTTCAATACTGCTCCTGATCTGGGTTGGAATGGGCACTGCATCCAAACCGTGTACGCGGAGAATTTCTTCCACAATGTCGGCCTCCCGGGTTACGTCGGGCTTGTTGGTGGTGACAATGGCCGTAAAACCCGCAGCCGTTTCGTTTTCGATGCCGATTTCTAGTGCGGCAAGAATTTTCCTGACCCGTTCTTTCGAGAGGTTTTCGCCAATCAGGGCGTTGATGCGGGCAAACTCGCAGGCAATGCGGGGAGGAAGGATTGGAGCTGGGTAAATATCCAACAGCGCAGAAGCAATTTCACCACCAGCCAATTCCTGAATGAGCGCAACGGCGCGTTCGAGTGCTCGTACGCAACCGTTTGGGTCAACGCCTTTTTCAAAAGACCAGGCTGCATCTGTACGAAGTCCGTGCCGCAACATGGAACGACGTATCCATTTGGGGTTGAAAAAAGCACTTTCCAGAAAAATTGAGGTGCTTGAGTCAGACACTCCACTCGTGTGGCCGCCAAACACTCCTCCGATGCACATGGGCGTAGATTCAGCATCGCAAATCATCAAATCTTCGGCAAAGAGTTTGCGCTCTACTTCGTCGAGGGTTTTGAATATGGTGCCTTCAGGAAGGGTTTTGATCAAAATTTTGTCGCCCTTTATTTTCTCAAGATCAAAAGCGTGAAGGGGCTGGCCCAATTCAATGCGAACATAATTGGTCACGTCTACCACATTGTTGATGGGTCGTTGGCCCACCGCGAGCAGTCGGTTTTTAAGCCAATCCGGGCTTTCCTGAACTTTCAGGTTTTTGATGACAATGCCCGCATAACGAGGACAGGCTTCGACATTTTCGACCGAAACAGCGTAAGGCGTATTGGAACTGGACAAATTTGATCCCTTTGGCAGCTGGAGCGTTATGCCCTCCTTTTCATGAACACGGAGGTAAGCAGCCAAATCTTTCGCCACGCCAAGGTGGTTGGTGGCGTCTGCGCGATTGGGGGTAAGGCCAACCTCGATAACGGTATCAGATTCTTTTTGGAAATAGTCGGCGGCACTCCGGCCAAGTGGCGTATCGGTGGGCAGCACGATGATGCCTGCGTGGTCGTGACCGAGACCGAGTTCGTCTTCGGCGCAGATCATACCCTGCGAGGGAACGCCTTTTACCTTGCGTTCGCCAATGGTGAACAGGTCGCCGTCTTTGCTGAAAACGTTGGCGCCAGGCACGGCGAGGAAGACTATTTGCCCGGCAGCCACATTGGGCGCACCGCACACAACGGAGCGCACGATGCCGTCACCAACATCTACTGTTGTGGCCGATAGGTGGTCGGTGTCGGGTATGCGTTCGCAGGTCAAAACCTTGCCAGTCAACACTTTATCTAAGTCAACGGGCGAAGGTTTCACAGTATCCCATCCTTCCACTTCCAGGCCCAGCGATGTCAGAATTTCGGCGATTTCAGAGGGTGATTTATGTATGTCGAGAAATTCTCGAATCCAATTCAGCGATAATTTCATTACCTCAAAAAAACTAACGGATTACGATCTGGTTTTTCGCAAAAAAATTGCGAATTGGCAAAGGTAGAAAGCTTGCGTGAAAATGTGTCAATTTTGACCAATTCCATACGAGACTCAAAAACGCCCTTCCAAAAACGCCTGTACGTCTTGTGAGGTTTCTGCCGGATTTTCTTCCTGAGGCCAATGACCTGTGTTTCGGTAGATTTTTATCAGCGACCCGCGAATTCGCTTGTGGAAATCGTATGCGTACTCTGGCGAGATATGGGTGTCTTCTGCGCCCCAAAGGATGAGCGTAGGGGATGAGATGCGTTCGATGAGATCAATGGGTGGGCGGTTGTCGCGCACAGACGCCCGGTCAGTAAATGCCTTTCGGTGGCCAGGCAGCAGCGAAAGGTCGAAGTGACGTTGTACGAGGGCGTCGGTTACACGGGTATCGTCGGCCCAAACGTCCAGGAGCGATATGCGGACGAATGCTCGCGGGGTTATTTTCCAAAGAATGCGGTGGATCACAGGTGTGCTGGCGAGCCAATCAATTGCAGAACTGCTTTTTTCTTCAAAACCCGGTGCATCAAGCAGGATGAGTTTGTCAATTCGCTGGGGCGATTCGGCAGCGAATTGCCATGCGATTTGCGCCCCAAGCCCGCAGCCCGCGAGCGACACCTTTTTTAAGTTCAATTTCTGCAAAAAGCTGTCTAAAAAACTCGCGTACATGAATGCGCTGTAACTTCCCTGGGGGTGCGGTGCACTCAGGCCGAAGCCCGGAAGGTCTACACTTACTACTTGTTGCTTTTTGCTGAGTTCCTCTGTCCAACCCGCCCAAGTATGCAGCGAACTTTGTGCATCGTGGAGGAGCAGGATCGGATCACCCTTTCCGCTCGTGCGGTAATGAATGTCCATGCCGTCCACTTGCATGAATTTTGAATCGGGGTAAGCGTAATGGCCGATATAGTTGGCTGCGGGCAGGTCTTCGTGCCAGTTGTCATACAGCCACCAGGCCAGTGCAAAGATTAAAGCCCAGCGCACCAAACGGGAAATGCTCAGGATGCCAAGCCATTTACGCACTACGGCGACTCTTCTGGAGGTTGAAAGTTTGGTCATTCCCGCTTACTTTTTTTGATTTTTGACCAATGCCGCTATTCCGGCAGCAAGGACAAAACCACCAATCGCTCCCATACTCATATCTCTCAAAATTGGGCCAAGTGGCTGTGGCTGTGGGTTTTTGATAAGATTTTCCAGTTCTTGAACATATTTGCGCAATTGATCTGCCTGCTCTGGATCACCGACACCGGTAGTAAGTTGATTTTTGGCCATATCAAGCGCAATCGTCAATTCCGAGAGCAACAGGCTTGGGTCGTAAAGGCGCAAGCCATAGTTGAAAATCCAATAGCAGAGATTGATAAGCAAAAAAGTGACAAAGGGCGTACGAACCACTTCTCGAAAATCACGCGCTGTGCCTTTGCTTGCGCAATCCTCTTTGGTCGCAATCCACATGAAAATCAGATAAACAATCATGCTGCCCCATTGGAGCGAGAGGTCGAGATATAATTCTGGCCTGGCAATGTAGAGCAGCGCGAAGTAAAAAATTACGACTGCCCCGCCTAAAAATCCGTAGCGAACACCGGGGGTCATGTGTGAGAAGGCTTATCTTTTTTCAAAACCAGACCAGCAACAAGCCCACAAAGAAATCCAAAAAAGACACTGGAAATCACCACGATGATTGCAAAAAATACGGGCGAGAAAAAGAAGGACATCATTTCCATCGCTTGTTCTGCTTGTTCTTCCGACTGGCCGCCTTGCTCTTGCATTTGCTGCATTGAAATTTCTTGAATTTTATCCAGCATGCCTGTAGCAATGAACGTCGTGAAGATAAAAAACCACACCGCGCTCAGCACACCAGAAATAAGTCCTGCAAGCGTCCCCAGGCCAATGCCTTGTCCAACGCTTAGATATCCACCCAAATCTTCATCACGATGACTCCGAAGTGCCGCATGAATAAAATAGTAGGTGATCCCGATAAGCAATATGCGGTTGAGCCAGCTAATTGCGGGATTGGTAAGCATTTCCATGTCCATCCCAGTAACATAGAAAACGAGGTTGACCAAAATGCCTGCTCCTGTAATAATAAGTGCAGCAGTCATAGCGCGTTGCGCCAAGGTTTTCGTGGGTTGAGAAGTGTCGAGTGCGTCCATAACGTTTTGTAATTGATGAAAGAAAGCATTGATTTTCGTCCGCCAAACTACGTTGCACTTTGCATCCTTGTGTTTTTGTTCCGACGATTTTTTTATTTTTACCGACTAAATGGGCGAATTCAGTCTTTTTTGATAGGCAAAAAAAGAAGCGACACTTATAAAAAAGTGTCGCTTCTAACGATATCTTTTTGGAGAATTAATCAGAACATATCGTAGTACAATTTCAGCGTTGCGTCGGTCTCTTTTGCTTTGATTTCAGCAATGATGGCATCAAGTTCTGTCACCTTACTGGTATTGTTGTTTTCGCGGAAATGGTTCCGTAGGTCGGCAATGGCTTTGGTCGCACCAAATCGGCGCCATTCACTGGTCTGGAGGTTGAGCGAAATGGATTTGAACTTTTCTACGCTCGCATCCAAAAGTGTGGCATCACCCAGCCCGATGAGGAATTTCTGGTAATTGTCGAAAAACGGAAACGCCCCGAAACCGTCTGCCTTGTCCAGTTTTTTTTCAAAAAACGCAAGGTTTGAAAGCTCCGGTTGCTCTGCGTAAAGTTCTGCCAGCACGGGCGTAAAATTGTCTGAATCATCATTTTGCAACACTTTGGAAGCCTCACGCGCGGCGGCAGGGTCGAGCTTATGCAGGGCCGAAAGAGCCGCGCCCACCACGCTGTACGCTTGCTCAATACCCATATTTTTCTGGAGAATGGGGATATACTGCTTGTCGTTGGTGCGGCCAAGGAGACTAATCGCTGTTGCGCGAACGCCTGGAGCAGGGTCGGATTCAGCCAAGCGGGCGATAATGGGCAGGTTACCAGCCGCGTCTATGCCATCTGCCATCAATGCTTCCTGACGGATGCCATGAAATTTGTCTGAAAGTGCCTCTCCTAAAACAGCGTTCGTAAGTGTAGAAGGCTCGGCTTGCAAACCGTTGAGGGCTTCGACTCGGTCGTAGTAAAGCGGCGCATTGCGATACATAAAGGCCCATTCTTGGGCATTATGGTGGTCGGTCTTTAGGCAGAGCAAGGTTTTGGTTGCATCAAAATTGATCAAAGCTGGTTTGCTCGGGCAGTCGAAAAAGAACGTCTGGTTGCGCTTGGTAACGCGGATATTGTCGCGGCGAGCCTTTCCCGAAACGTCATAAATATCCACGAAAAGCGGAAGGTCAAAAATCCGGGCAACATCCTGGCCTTCCTGGTTTTGGGTCACGGTTATGCTTGCTTTTTTTGTGTCATTATCCCAACCATATACAATGTCGAGCACAGGGTGTCCTGCCCCCAAAAACCACTGGTTAAAAAACCAACTGAGGTCTTGGCCAGTCACGTCTTCGAAAGCAAGGCGGAGTTCGTGACTTTCTACATCAGTGTATTCGTTCTTTTTGAGGTAGCGGTTCAGCGCAGCGAAAAACGCCTCGTCGCCCACCTGTTGGCGGAGCATGTGAAGGACGCAGCCGCCCTTGTTGTACGAATGGGCGTCGAACATATCCTCGCGGTCGCCATACCCGAAATGGATGAGCGGGTGGCCGCCGTCGCCAGCAGAATAGAAATAGCCTTGCTGTTCGGTCATCAAGTGTTCGTCAGCAGCATCCTTTCCATGTTTTTGTTCCATCCAGAGGTACTCCGAGTAGTTGGCGAAACCTTCATTGAGCGTTAGGTTGGCCCAGCTCTCAATCGTCACCAGGTCGCCGAACCATTGGTGGAACATCTCGTGGGCCACTACTTTTTCATTTGTCAAGTGGTCGTCCAGGAGTTCACGTTTTGTCTTCTGCATGAATTCCCCAAAAATCACGGCAGTAGTATTCTCCATTGCCCCGCTCACATAATCGCGCACAGTGACTTGCGAGAATTTTGACCAAGGGTAGGTATAGTTCAGTTTGGTGGAAAAGAACTCCAGCATCTCCGGGGTGTAGGGGTAAATATCGCGGGCATGGGCCTCGTATTTTGGCTCTACGTAGTATTCCACGTCAATGCCGCGCCATTTGTCTTTTACTATTGCGTACTCGCCAATCGCCATCATAAATAGATAGGGCGCGTGAGGCTTGTCCATTTTCCAGTAATCTGTGCGGGTGCCGTCGGCGTTCTTTTTGGAAGAGATCAGAAGGCCGTTGGAGAGGGTTTTGTACTTGTCTTCCACGGTGATGTACATCTCCTGAGTGCAGCGTTCGTTGGGCTTGTCCACCGTGGGCATCCAGCAGGAGTTGCTTTCTGTTTCGCCCTGGGTCCAGATTTGCATGGGCTTGTCTTTTTCAGCACCGTCGGCGTTGATGAAGTACAAACCTTTGTCGCTGGTGATGGCCGCTGAACCACCGAAGGATTCGCGCTCATCGGGCTTGGCGGTGTAAGTGATGGCGATTTTGAATTCCTCCGTTCGAGTGTAGGTCTTGCCGAGATAAATAGTCAATTGCTCATTGTTGTAATCACGTTTCAACTGTTCGGTTTTCCCATCGAATGTAACTGATTGAATGTCAAAATTCTTGGCATCCAACGTCACCTTGTCTGTGGCATAAAACCAGGGGCGCATGGTGAGCGTGGCTTTTCCGTTGGCGCGTTTTTTAGCCCAGTCGAAGGAGATTTCGATTTTGGTATGGATCAAGTCTACCTCGAAGGTATGCGATGCATTGTAGGGACGCAGCGAGTCGAGGTTTTCCTGGGCTTGTGGCTCGATAGTCAAGGCATCGAGCACATTGTATTCTACGGGTTCTTCGTCTTCGCCCATGAGGGGTTTGCCCATGGAATCCCACATGGCGGGTTCGTTGGGAGGATTGGGGGTGCTTGTAGTTTTATTGCCGGTTTTGGGCGTACAAGCGAGGTAAAGCGTGAGGAGGGTGAGGAGGAGGGTGGAGAGGAGTGGTCGCATGGATGTGAGTGTGTGGGTTGGGTTGAAGTCGATTCGCAGATAGAATTCGCAGGTATTTATTTATCTAAGATGATAATTTTTAAAAAAGTCTATTTTCATTTCCCATTCTTTTAAGGAAAAATTATATGCTCCATTTTCAGAGGCGTTTACAATTCTTTCGGTAAAAAACTTCTGAAGAATGTAAACTTCTGAAATTAATTCTCCGATACGGCTTACCTCGTTGCCTTTTACCTCTTGATATTCAAATATGCTTTTCGGATTTTCTAGGCTTATAGCATCCAAACCTTTTTCATAAAATAACAATCCTTCTTTTTTAGAATAATTTCTACAATTAAAAATAAAATAAGAATCCGAATGAAAATTAGATCCAGTTTCAACACCAAAATGAATTGGTTGATAAATAGAAAGAGAAGATTTCTTTAGAGTGATTCCAGCAATGGGAGACTCAATTTTTCTAGTATAATTCCAGTTAGACAATAAGAGTATGTTTTCATTAGACTGAAATGTAATCGTCTCAGGATATGGGAAGCCAAGCCCTTTTGAAACGATAAAATCATTTGAGGAATTAACAGTTAACAAGTTGTTTATTTTTAGAGCAAAACAAGACGGATTGTATTGAAACCCTAGGGACTCTACCCCAAAGGCATTTAGCCCAGTATCAACCTTCCCTTTGGGGTTGGACAAAAAATGGATTCTCAAAAGTCTATCATTTTTTCTTATCCGCTCATTGATAAAAAATTTAGGTTTAAAATTTCCGCCGTTGTTGGTGTCCTCGCCAACAACAAGCAACGGAGCATGATTTTACCTCCCTGAGGTTACATTTAATTGTTCTACGCAGGCTCATTCACTCCGCCGTGGATGTTGGCGTGGACGCCAACATCGGCAGCAAGTCTTCCTTTCCCAACCACTCACTCCGCAGTGGATGTTGGCGAGGACGCCAACATCGGCAGAAAGTTCTCGATCAGTTCGGCTATTCTGATCTGTCGGGTACTCATTTGTTGTTCCATACATTATGTGGCAGATGAGAAGGCAGCTTTTTTAGATGCTTTTTTGCGGTTGATTTGGGCAACTGTTTCTTTAGTGCGTTCGTGAATGATGCGCATTTGCTCCACAATTGGCAGATGTTTTACCTCCTCGTATGCTTTGTCTTTCCATTCCCAAACGGAAAGTTGCGCTTTTGATATTTTAGGTTCCATAGCCAGTTAATTCTGTTGGTGTGATGATGCGTAATGGGTGAATGTATCCAAGTTCATAGTTTTTTGCCAAAACGCGTCGCTCCCGATTGATGTTTGCAAGGTGCTTGAAGTTCCAACTAACCAAATAGTCAATCTTGTGGACTACGCAGAAAGCAACGTGCAATGCATCAAACAGTTTCTTTGGGGGCATGATTCCGTTGTCCAAATAGTTTTGTGCGAGTTGACCAATATCTTCTGTTTTATCAATAGGTAGGATTTCAATAGGATAATCTTCAAGAATTTTGAGCAGTCGCGCTCGCTCCATCTCATTATCAGTCTGGTTTATTTCAGCGATTACATACTCTGTAACAAAAGTATCGTAGATACCAAGTCTCACGAAGTTTTCAAAAAAATCCACTGTGATCTCCTTTTTCTCGGGTGCATCGTCGGCAAAAAGGAAGTTTATCGTCGAAGTGTCTAGATAAATCGTTGATTTTATCATCACAACATATACTCTTTAAACTCTTCTTCCAAAGGCTCATTGAAATCCTCGGCCATATATGCAACCAATCCTGGCATAGAGCCAGCCTTGCGCACAGCCTTGACAGTCTCTGGCTTTTTTTCAAGTGTGTGTTTTTGAAAAAGGTAGCCAATGAAATCCAGCACCTCGCGCTGCAAGTTGGCAGGAAGGCTGTTGAATTGTAAGAGAAAAGTTTGTTCGTCCATAGGTTTCAAATTTCAATTTGCCCCGCAAAGTTACCGCCCCCACCCCAATTCCCCCTCCTTTTCGTCAGAAAGCCCCGGATAACGCCCTTTCGCCAGTTTCATTTGCGCCAATGGATAATTTTCGAGCGGAGACCTTGGATGATTGAACTCACCGGGTGACTGTCAGTCACCCGGTGAGTTCAATCATCCAAGGTCTCCGCCCTAAAAACTATTGCCTGTAAAACGAATTCGTATTTCCTTTGTCCGAACGAAAAACTTGCATCGGCTATGTCGAAGAAAAAGAAAAACCTACAGCCTGTTCAGAAAAACCCTGTGCCAAAGTCATCAGGCGCTACTTTACCCGCCGAAGCCTCCACCTACGCTAAAGCTTCGGCGGATAAAAAGGCTTTGCAGGATAAAGAAAAACTGCTCCTCGCCGGCTGCTTGCTCCTCACTTTCGCCGTATTCGCCAACACCTTCGGCGCAGGCTTCGTCAATTGGGACGACCACGGTTACCTCTGGCTCAATCCAATGGTAAAACCACTCGGCAGCATGGACCTTGGGCAGATTTTCAGCGGCCACACCCACGGCAACTACTCTCCCCTGGTAGTGCTGAGCTACTGCTTCGAACACAGCTTCGATACCATCGTAAAGCCCGGACAGATGGCGGTCGAAAACTTCCAGCCTTTCCTGTATCATTTTGACAATGTGGTGCTTCACGTGGCGACGACGGCTTTGGCCTTTTTCTTTTTCCGGGCTTTGGGTGTTCGCGGCTGGGGGCTCGCGCTCGGCACCGCACTTTTTGGCATCCACCCCATGCGTTCGGAAAGCGTAGCCTGGGTGACAGAGCGGAAAGACGTGCTTTATGGCCTGTTTTACATCGCTGCTTTGTTGTCATACTGTAAGTATCTAGCCGAGCAAAAAAGCAAGTTTTATGCGTTCACGTTGATCCTTGGACTGTTGTCTCTTTTCTCTAAAATTCAAGCGGTGTCGCTGCCGCTTTCCATGCTGGCGATGGACTGGTTGGCTGGACGAGACATGAAAAGCATGAAGGTTTGGCTTGAAAAAGTGCCTTTTTTTGCACTTTCACTGATTTTTGGATTGGTGGGCATTCATTTTCTTGGCGAGGCTGAAGGGTTTAAAGACACTGGTTACTCGCTTACGGAGCGTTTCTTTTTTGCCACCGCCTCACTTTGGAACTACCTGTATAAAGTACCCGTCCCCTTCGGGCTGGCGGCATATTATCCTTACCCGAAAATGGGTGCAATGCCCGCGCTGTACTACGCATCGCCACTCGCACTGGCGGCCATTGGCTGGTGGGTGTGGAGATCTGCGAAAGGGAGAGATGCGGCGCCCCTTAAAGGTGTGCCACATCTGAACCGAACCATCGCTTTTGGGTTCCTTTTTTTCCTCGTTAACATCGTTTTTGTACTGCAATTCAAGGGTGCGGGCAAGGCGTTTATGTCCGACCGTTTTACGTATATCCCTTACCTCGGCCTGTTTTTTGTTTTGGCAAAAACCTATTCAGACATTGAATCCGGAAAAATAAAAACGGGTTTGAAAAGTATGCTGCCCTACCTCGCTGCAGGTTTTGTGGCAATGTGCGCAGTGCTGACTTTGCTGCAAAATACAACATGGAAGTCAAGCGTGGCCCTCTGGGAAAACGCAACGGCGAAAAACCCAAATGACCCACTTTCCTGGTCCAATCTTGGCCTGGCCTATGATGCTTTAGAGGACTTCGAAAAAGCCGCAAAAGCCTACGAACAAGCCATCAAAGTGGACCCAGGTTATTTTGATGCAAACTTCAACTTAGCAGTGGCTTACAACAAGTTGAAACGCCACGACGACGCTGCCAAGATGTTTGGCCGCGCCATGGAGTTGAATCCCAACTTTGCCGACTCCTGGTATGGACGAGGCCAAGTGTGGCTTATTAAAGGGGATTTCCCAAAAGCAATTGCGGACCTGGAAATATTTGCCCAAATGGACTCAAAAGAACCCAAGGACAAAATTCAATCAAGCCTAGGCATGGCCTACGCCGGCGCCGGGCAGAACGATCGCGCCCTCGCCGCTTACGATCTTGCGCTAAAGATCAAGCCCGATCCGGAACATCATTTCAGGAAAGGCAATACCCTGGCCGCTATGGGTAAAATGCAGGAGGCCATTGCTTGCTATGATGCAGCACTTACGCTCACCCCAAATTACGCCGATGCAATAAACAATAAAGGAAATGCCTACGCGAGCATGGGAAAATTCACAGAAGCAATGGCGGAATTCAACAAAGCCATAGAGATGAAACCGGATGCGCCAAATTTTCGATTCAACCGGGGCATGGCACGCCTTTCTGCTGGTGACAAATCAGGTGCCTGCACCGATTGGCAACAAGCCGCATTGGGCGGCTACACGCAGGCACAGGGGCTTATACAGCAGTTTTGTCATTAGGGAGAGTGCCGGCCCAAGATTTGTGGGAATAATGCAAGTTATTTATCAAATAGTGTAACATCTTTGAAAGGGGATAAAGACACCTTTGTGATGTTAGTATTTTATGCATTATGCAAGTACCTTTATTGTCTGGCCTTTCCTATAATAACATTTGGGGTAGAATCACCGCTACAGGGCACTTGCTCCGAATGGCAGTACAAGAATTTAATGTAGACAACTGCCTGAAATTCAGCGCGTCGCTGTCATATTATACACTCTTTTCCATGGCGCCCATGCTGATCATCGTCATAGCGATTGGCAGCATTTTGCTTGGCAAAGAAGCGGCGGAGGGCTACCTGTATCAACAATTTGAAGGGCAGATCGGAAAAATAGGGGCTTTGCAACTACAGGAAATGATCAAAAACGTCCGAATATCGGGCGACACGCCTTGGGTGACTGCAGTGGGTATAACCACTTTTTTTCTCGGTGCAACGGGCGTTTTCATTGAAATACAGGATTCGATCAACTCAATCTGGTCTATTAAAGCAAAGCCAAAACGAGGCTGGGTACGATTCATCTTTACACGCATCGTTTCTTTTTCGATGGTCGTTGGTATTGGTTTCCTTTTGATGGTTTCGCTTGTTGTGAGTGCGGCGCTCAGCATGCTGGATGCTTGGCTTGCTACTAATATCAGTGCGTTCGTTTGGCTTGCCTTCGTTATCAGCAATTTGGTATCTACAAGCGTTGTGATGCTTCTTTTTGCGGTGATTTTCAAAGTTCTGCCCGATGCTGAAGTAAAATGGCGCGACGTTCTGATTGGTGCATTTTTCACTGCCATTATGTTTTTGATAGGCAAATATCTTATTAACCTTTATCTCAGTCGCTCTAGCACCATTTCGGCTTATGGAGCAGCGGGAGCCGTGGTGCTCATTATATTATGGGTCTATTATTCTGCGATCATTCTCTATCTGGGCGCAGAGTTCACGAAAGTTTATGCCAATCAATATGGAGGCAAAATCAACCCCAACGAATTCGCCGTTTTTGTGGAACACAAGGAAGTCGTGGCAAAGCAATTGGTGTTGGGCTCGGAAGAAAAAAAAGTGTAATCCGCTATGAACCTCCACACGTCCCACCCATATTGGCTTCTAAAAAATGGCCTTCTCTGCGAATATCCTGCCCTTCGCCATCCCTTAAAAGTTGATTTTCTCGTCATGGGTGGGGGCATTACAGGAGCACTCACGGCTTGGTATCTGGCGCAAGCAGGGGTCTCGGTAGCGGTGGTGGATCGTCGGCACATTGGCATGGGAAGCACCTGTGCCAGCACGGCTTTGTTGCAATACGAAATTGACGTGCCAATGCACCAATTGGTAAAATTCGTGGGTGAAAAGAATGCTGCCCGCAGTTATCATCTCTGTATAGAAGCAATAGACAAATTAGAACAGATTTGTGAAAATCTTCCATTCCCGACTGGATTTGAGCGCAAACCCTCAGTGTATTGTGCCAGCCGAAAAGCTGATTTAGAAGCATTAGACCTGGAATTCGCGATTCGTCAAAAGCATGGAATCCGCGTGGAGCGTTGGGACAAAGCCGAGGTGACTCGGGCATTCCCGCATTTTAAATCACCTGGCGCCTTGTATTCCCCGCATGATGGTGCTCAAGTAGATGCCTATTCGCTCACGCACGCACTGTTGCAGGATGCGATGAAACACGGTGCGCAGGTATTCGACAAAACCGAAATCGTGGACATCCAGCATGAAAAAACGCAAGTGGTGCTGAACACCGGTCACGGACATCTCATTCGGGCAAAGCAATTGGTGATTGCCAGTGGCTACGAGTCTCAAGATTACCTGGAACAAAAAGTCACGCGCCTTCACTCCACTTATGTACTTGTAAGTGAACCCTTTGAATCTGAAATTTGGTACCGAGACGCGCTGATCTGGGAAACTGCCCGCCCTTATCGTTACCTCCGAACCACCCCTGACCGCAGGGTACTAATAGGCGGGAGAGATGAGCCTTTTTACAGCCCTGGCAAGCGAGATAAATTGTTGACCAAAAAGACCCGTTTGCTGGCTCATGATTTTGACAAAATGTTCCCGACGCTGGCCCCGATCCTGGTGGATTTCAGCTGGGCAGGCACTTTTGCAGAAACCTTTGACGGGCTTCCATTTATCGGGACGGTGAAAGAGCGGTCACGCACCATTTTTGCTTTGGGCTTTGGAGGAAACGGTATTGTGTTCAGTCAAATCGCTGGTGAAATCATCCGAGATGCGGCACTTGGCAAAAAGAACCCCGATGCGCACATTTTTTCTTTCGACCGGATGAACAATCCTGGTAAAAGCACTTAACTATGACCCTCTCTCTGCAAATCTCCTGGCTTTTTTTATTGGCGATGCCCGTTGCCTGTATTGCTTGGACAGTCACCCATGAAGAGATATTTAAAGAACCTAGAGATTATTGTTCCAGAAGAAGTTTAAAAAGCAGTACTATTTGGGAAAGGAAATTTTTTTATCTCCTTACCTGTGAATATTGTTTCAGCCATTATGTGGTCATTTTGTTTCTGTTTATAACTGATTACAAATTGTTGATGGATGACTGGAGCGGTTACGTCATAGCAGGATTCTCTTTAGTATGGATAGCAAATATTTATATGGGCTTGTTTGCCTTGATTCGTCAAAATATTAAAAAAGAGAAAGTCGAAATTGAGATAATGGAGAAAACGGTGGATAAGTAGGAGCATGTCTAAAGAAAAATATTAACCATGAACATTCCCAAATTTTTCAAGACTAAAAAAGCGAAAATCCTGCTTGGTGTGATAGTTCTTCTAATCGCATTGCGCATCGCTTTGCCTTATATTCTGTTGCACTGTGCCAATAAAACATTGGCTGAAGTGAACGGCTACTACGGCCAAGTTAACGACATTGACGTGGCGCTTTACCTGGGCGCTTACAGAAAATAAATTTTAAAGGAAACATAGAAAATCCTGAAACCAACATCATAGAAGTGGCACTCATTGTATTGCAAAACGGTTTTGTGGAAGCGCTGCGCCCTTCTATTGACAATCAGATCAACTTGAGCAAATTAGCCGAAGCTGGAGAGAAGGGGAAAAGGGGGTTTTTCAAATCGCTGTTCAAATCCGATAAAAAGGATAAAAAGAAGGATTGAAGTGGCTGCGGTGGCTGAATTTCCGTCAGCATGACAACCCAAGAAAAGATAACGTTAACTCGTTCATTTTTGCTTATCTGGGTTGTCAACTTTCTCAACTTCCACCACTTTCTTAGCTGCCGCCTCCGCTTTCTTTTTCTTCTTAAAATAACGGCGCAATAAGAAATTGTCCTGTACTGCCCGCAAATCTTCATCCAGTTTTTGAGAACCGCCTTCCAGGTTTTTGAGTGTTGCTTTGAGGTGTTCCGCCGATGCTTCATCATAAAGTAACACACCCAAAGGAGAACTTTTGTTGTCTAATTTACTGGTGGCTATACTAACATTACTGCTGGCAGTTTTCAAATTGTCTGTTGCTTCCGCAGCTGTAATGGTCAATTTCTTTAGTTGCTTTACAGAAGCTTGTACATCCTTGAAAATGGTTGTATCCGTAACAAGGTCATTGGCCAGCGATCCTTTTTTATTGAGTTTTACGCCATAATCAGAGATAGAGGCCGTTAGTTTTTCAGCGTGTTGGGAAGACCTTTCCAGCGAAGCGAGCGTAGTGCCCAGACTGTTGTAAAGCGTTTCATCGTTCAACAATTTTCCTACTGTTCCCTCTCCTCCCGCCAGTTTTTTGCTGATAGATTTAAAATCGGTCGTGATGGCCAGAAGGTTTTCATTGTTCTCACGCAAAGTGCTCATCATCTCTTCAGTGGATCCTATTTTTTCGATGCCCAAAGTGTCGCCTTCTTCCACAAGTTGTGCTGATTCTGTGCCTCCATAGATGATGATGATCTTGTTGCCAATCAATCCATCGGTGCTGATCTTCATCTTGGAATCCTTGCGGATATACTGCTGCGCTTTTTCATCGATTTTTACATCTACCCGCACCTGAGATTTTCCGTAAAAACCCAACTTGTGTACCGTCCCGATTTTTACGCCTGAAAACCAGACATTGTTGCCGGCCTGCAACCCATTGACATCTTCGAAAATAGCGGTCACATGAATTTTTTTGACAAATGTGCTATGCAAGTTGCCGATGGCCAGAATACCCGCCAGGAGAAAAAGCAAGCCCAGGACTATGAACAGTCCTACGACTATTGGACGCTTATTTGATTCTGATTTCATAACTATTGAATGAAATTGTAATTGTAAAATTCTTTTGCCTGTTCTTCATCCGTATCGAATACTTCATCGAAGTTTCCGGAACGTGTAAATTTACCCTCCAAAAGCATCACAACGCGGTCGCCAGTGGCTTTTGCGCAGCTCAGGTCGTGGGTAATAATGATAGCACTGGCTTTATAACGTTCCTGAACTTCATTGATCAGGTTATTGATTTCTATACAGGTTATGGGGTCAAGGCCGGCGGTTGGTTCATCATATAGCATGATTTCCGGTTTAAGCATTAAAGTCCGGGCAATACCAATCCTTTTACGCTGTCCGCCTGATAGGTCTGAAGGCATCTGGTTGATTTTATCCGAGAGGCCTACCGCATCGAGGGTTTCTTCCACCATCGTGTCTACTTCTTTTTTACCGAGGGTTCTATTTGTCCTGGTCAATGGAAATTGCAGGTTTTCGCGCACATTCATGCTATCGTACAAGGCACTGCTTTGGAATGAAAACCCGATTTTCATACGCAGTTCGCGCATTTCTTTTTCGCTTATTTGCTCTACATCTTTTCCCAACACTTTAACAGTGCCTTCATCTGGCAGTAGCAGGCCGGAAATGATTTTAATCAACACAGATTTTCCACTGCCAGAGCGTCCAAGCACCACCACATTTTCCCCTTTATAAACGTCCAGGTCAATACCACACAAAACATCCAAATCACCAAAGGATTTGTACAATCCTTTAATGGAGATTACGGTTTCCCTTTTATCTATATGCGCTGCTTTATGTTCCATATTGATTTAATAATACCTTATCCAGTTAGATATTTGAACAATTACCATTTCCTCCACAAAAATCAGGAACATGGAAATCACAACGGATGCATTGGCGGCTTTGCCCACACCTTGTGTACCCTTTTCGGCATTGTAGCCTTTATAACTTGATACCATACCAATAGTAAATCCAAACGAGACAGCTTTTACCACGGAAGTACCTACATCAAGGAAGCTGACTTGTGAGAATGCCTCGGCGATAAAAGTGGGGAAGCTGGTTTTTTCATGCTGATAAATATTCAGAAAAGAACCCATCATACCTACGAAAGTGCAGTAAAATGCCAAAATTGGAATCATGACCGTGGTTGCAATAACACGAGTAACCACCAAAAACTTAAAGGGGTCGGCTGCAGAGACCTCCATGGCGTCAATTTGTTCTGTAACCCTCATAGAACCCAGTTCAGCCCCAATATTGGAGCCAACCTTGCCGGCACTGATCAAAGCCGTCACGAGCGGTGCCAAAGCTCTTATCATAGCAATCGCAATCAATGAAGGCAGCCAGGAAGTGGCGCCAAAAGCGACCAAAGAAGGTCGGGATTGTTTGGTAAACACCATGCCGACCACAAAACCTGTGAGTGTTATCAGTGGCAAGGACTTCACGCCTACTTCATAACATTGATAAACAATTTCACGAAACTCAAAAGGGCGCTGAAATGCTTGTTTGAAAAATTTTGCTATAAATTTATAGGCATTGTATACGCCTAAAAACATATCGTCTAATTTTTCGGTGAGTATATGTTTCTTCAGCATAAACTAAATTATAAGCGAATTTTCACAGCATAAAGGTGGTTATTCAGTAAGTGTTTCTTGTTACACAATTCCAGTTAATAATTATATCATTCACACTTTTCAGATTTTGGTGGTTGCCTGAATCCACTATCTTTGCCAGAAGGAGAACAAACGTGACAGATTCCTACCAAACCATCATCGCCCCCAGCACTGGCGAATTCAAAGACCGGGGCAGCAAATTCATCGCCTATGCCTGGCCTGTGCGCAGCGAAGCCGATGCTTTGCAGCATTTGGAAAACCTCCGTAAAGAACATTTCAAAGCACGCCACCATTGCTTTGCCTGGCGATTCGAGCCAGACGGCAGTCGTTTCCGATCCAATGACGATGGCGAACCCAGTGGCACCGCCGGACGGCCCATTTTGGGTCAAATTGATTCATTTACATTGACTTATGTCGTGGTGGTGGTGGTGCGGTACTTTGGCGGCACACTGCTCGGCACCTCCGGCCTCATCAATGCCTACCGGGAAGCGGCCGCCGAGGCATTGCGCAATGCTGAAGTAATCGAATGCCTGGTGAAAGATTTTTTCCTGCTTGATTTTGACTACGCGTTGATGCCCGATGTGATGAACGCCATAAAAAAACTCGAACTCGAAGTCCTCCAGCAAAGCTTCGAGGAGCGCGGACAAATCGAAATTGCCATTCGCCAAAGCGAAACAGCAGCCACACTCCTGCGCTTTCGTGCTCAACTCTGGAAAGTGAGTGAAGAAGAAGCGGCAGGAGTGGACTGGCCAACGGGGCTGGTGGTAACAGATTTTTAAACAGCAAAAAGTGATACCCTCGCTTGGCAAAGCCTTCCCGCTCGTAAAAAGCGTGCGCCTTTTCGTTTTCTAAATAGGCATCGAGCATCATCATCTCGCAGCCTTCGGCGAGGGCTAGTTTTTCGATAAAATCGGTCAGCAACTTACCGATTCCCTTGGAGCGATGGGTGTCGGCCACAACCACTTTGTCCATTTCAAGGTATCGGCCACTGTAGATTTTCGTTGCGACCCAGATACCTGAAATACCTACGCAAGTGTCTACCTCGAAAATTGCCCCCATACGGTATCCATGCGCCAGCATATCGTCGAGCATGTGGGCATAGCAGTCCTCCGTCACCCCAGGACTAATCTGCCGAATAAGAGGGTAAAGGGGCAACATCTCGGGTTTTTTGGTCAGGATTTGAAAAGTGTAAGGCATAGCGGAAATAAAAATTGCTTCGCAAAGTTTGGAATAGCCCGAAAATTTTCAAAACCCCGAACAAAGAATTACGCACAAAATTTTTTTGCTCAGAATGCCCAAAAGAGAGGCTTAACGTTTGAAAAACAAATCCTACTCCCATTAGGACAACGTAATGCGGGATATTTGCGCCCCGTTTGCGCAACACGGGCATCTTTTTTGTTCTTTAGGCCTAAAGAGTGCCTGTTGCGCGAAAACCTTTTTTTGAAATAATTGGACTTTGGACATTTGGACTTTGGACAACATCCATAAACTTGAAATCTTGAACATGAAATTCAAACTGCTCATCCTGCTCTTGTTGCCAGCCTTCGTGCTTATGGCTCAAGCAGACCCCACTCCTGCCTCAGCGCCAGTGAATACGCCTGGCCCACGTAAAATCTACAAAACCCGCGATTACAAACTGGACAACAACGGCACTTCATTCGCTGCCGGTATCAAAGTTGACGACCTGAAACCGCTCGTCTATGCTTTGGCCTCCGACTCGATGCAAGGCCGCGAGACAGGCGAAGAAGGTCAGCGTATAGCTGCGCAATTTATCGCAAAACAATTCAAAGACGCAGGCCTTCCGCCAAAGGGCGACAAAGGATTTTTCCAAAAAATAATGCTTCAAAGCGCAGCCTGGAAAGATATCGGCCTTAAAGTGGCAGATAAGGAATTCAGCAACCGTGTGGATTTTTATGTCTACCCAACCTTCAGCCCCGACAGGCCGCTTACGGAATTTAAGGACCTGGTTTTTGTCGGCTATGGCATCGAGGATGAAAAATACAACGACTACGGCAAGACTGATATAACGGGCAAGGCTGTTATTTTTTACAATGGCGAACCCTTGGCACCGGATGGAAAATCGCTCTTAACGGGGTCTGAATTTCGTTCCAACTGGAGCCTTGACTGGCGCAAAAAAGTGCAATTGGCAAAGAAAAAAGGCGCAATTGCGGCATTCATCATTGACCCCAACTTTGAGGAAAGCCTGAAGAAAAACCGCAAAGCAATTTCCGCTTACGGCTGGAAACCCGTAGGTACTAACCCAGAAGGGATAGCCAATGATTTAATCCCTCATGTATTCGTTTCACCCGAAGTAGCAAAAGCCATTTTCGGGGGGAAAGCCAATAAAGCTGAAAGCGAATTGGCCGATTTACGCGAAGGAGAGACGTTCAAACCCGTGAAAGTGAAGGCCAAAATCCAACTGCGACTCGACAAGGAAACCCAATCGCTGGAAGGGTCCAACGTGCTTGCCGTAATCGAAGGCAGCGACGAAAAACTCAAAAAGGAATTCGTTTTTGTCACCGCCCACTACGACCACTTGGGCATGCCTGACAGCACCGTGATCTATTATGGCGCCGACGACAATGCTTCGGGTACCGCTGGCGTGATTGAAATCGCGCGGGCATTCGCTGAGGCTAAAAAACAAGGTGTCGGCCCGAAACGCACGGTGGTTTGCATGTTGGTCAGCGGGGAAGAAAAAGGGCTGCTCGGTTCAAAATACTACACGGAATTTCCCCTTTTCCCACTCGACAAAACCATCGTAGACATCAATATTGACATGATTGGCCGTGTGGACGAGCCTCATGCCAATAACCCAGACTACATCTATGTGATCGGATCAGACCGCATCAGCACCCATCTCCATGACATCAACGAGATTGTGAATTTCGAGCACACCAAACTGGAGCTCGATTATAAATACAATGCAAAAGACGATCCCAACCATTTCTACGAGCGTTCCGACCACTTCAATTTTGCCGAAAAAGGGGTACCTATTATATTCTTTTTTAACGGGGTACACCCGGATTATCACCGGCCAAGTGACACTGCGGACAAAATCAATTTTGACGCGCTCGCCAAACGCGCCCAACTTGCGTTTTATGTAGCTTGGGAAGCAGCCAACAGACCAGAGCGTTTTATATCCAACGTGCCACAAGTGCGGAAAAAGACCGAATCGGGCAACGAATGAACCATTGTTCATAGCAGAGTACCCGTCCTACGGCTTGAAGCCGTAGGACGGGTTTGTTTTTCCAACATGAATTTTTTTCAAAAAACCGTCGCCAAAATCCTGGGCCAATCCAATTTGAAAGCTGCGTCCTCTGTGCATCACTTTCGTTTTCAATCGCTCGCTTTGAAACGGGAAGTAGCATACGATGTCTATTTGCCGGCAGGCTACGACCCGGCCAAGGGGCGCAAATACCCGCTCATACTTTTCAACGACGGGCAGGATTTGCCGCGAATGCACTTTGCCAAAGTCCTTGAAAAGTTGGGGTCAGACAAAAAAAGCCGCGCCTTCATTGCCATTGGAATTTATACTTCCGAACGGCGAATCCGCGAGTACGGCACAGCCCGGCAGACCGATTACAAGGGTCGTGGCGACCTGGCGCCGAAGTACACCCATTTTGTCGTGAAGGAATTAATGCCGCACTTGCGTGATCAGTTCAATGTGTCGTTGTTGGCCAAGGGCACAGCTTTTGCGGGCTTTTCACTGGGCGGACTTTCTGCCATGGACATTGTCTGGGCACACCCCGAGGTTTTTGGAGCTGCAGGTGTTTTCTCTGGTTCGCATTGGTGGCGCTCCTCTGTTGTGCGCCCAGATGAACCAGATGCCGACCGTATCATGCACGACATCGTTCAAAAAGTGGCAAAATTTGATAAAAACCAACGCTTTTGGTTTCAATGCGGCACCTTGGATGAGGAAGAAGACCGGAATAATAATGGGATCATTGATTCCATTGACGACACGCTCGATCTCATACGCGCACTGCGCGAAAAAGGCATTCCCGAAAAAAACATCCGCTATTTGGAAATTGAAAATGGGCGGCATGAGCCCAGGACTTGGGGGGAGGCCATGCCGGATTTTTTGGGATGGGTGTTTAGGTAAGCAGACATTTTACCATAGAAGTCTTGACAAGGCGAGGGGTTACTTAGGTGTATGTTAAAATTGATGAAGCATTTGCCCTTTTGAAAACTATTTAATACAATTGTGCTTGGTTCTACTCGGAATATTTCTCAATCGTGTACACGAGAGACGGATCGTAATCATTCTTTTAATCCTGCTACTATTTTAATCGCTTCGACAGCCCCCACACTTGCAGTTGTCTTATGGAAAGTTTTGTCAGTCGGCACCCGCTGACTGAGTGTTATCAATTTTCCTTTAGCAACCAAATCGCTATAAAACACGGCAATGGGCGCGACTGGTGGCTTATTGTTGGGAAATGGGGTGGTTCTTCTGGTGCAACGGTCTTTTTAATTGACGAAACTGGCGTCCATAACACTGGGGTACAGGATTTTGGCCCAATCCCTGCGCTTTGGGAAGGAGGCCTAATCGGGACCTCTCAGGACGGAAATCAAATTGTCCGTGGGCAGTATCCTGACGGTGCTCGATTTTTTGATTTTAACAGGTGTACGGGCGAGTTGGGCAATATGCGGTTCATACCCAGAAGAATTTGTTTCTCTGCGGCTCATTTTTCACCCGACTCAAAAAGTGTTTATGTGCAAACCCATCGCGTCATGAACACCTTGGATCTATCTGCGATTGATACCACCATGCTGGCGGATACCTTGATCCATCACAACTGGTATGCCGATGGCAGTCCCCCATTCTATACTACACTCGGATTTGGCGAAATGGGGCCTGATGGCAAAATGTACTTTACCCAAGGCACCTCTACCACAACACTCCATGTCATAAACCGGCCTAACCTGCCTGGTCTGGCCAGTGACATCGAGTTGTATGGCGTGAATCTGACCCGCAGTTCGTCATGGCAATGGGCGGGACTGGTGGATAGTGACACCCGTTTATGGCGGGCAAGAATACCGTTTGCTTTTGGTCACACCGGAGGGCATTGAAGGACCTTTCTTGCAAAATATAGGGCCTGTGATGAACTGCCGTCATTTTGGTACAAGTGCTTTTTCTTTGGACGGTCAAAAATTTGCCCGCGCCCAAAACTGCCAAGTAGCAGTGCTGGATTTTGACCGATGCACTGGAATTTTTTCAAGCCCGCAATTGCTCGATTTGCCCGACAATGTAATAGGTGGCGGGGGAGTGGCTTTTTCAGCTGACAATCAACGGCTTTTGGTCAGCACACAGCTCCAAATATTGGAGGCTGACCTTACAGATTCAGCTCCAGTATTAGACTCGGCTTTTGCATGGAATTATCAATGGGGAGTAAGTTTGCAGCACATGGAGTACACGCCCTTTGGACAGATAATCATGAACTATATGCACCGAACGAAATATTTAAGTCTTATCAGCAAACCATTGCTAAGTGGTGGAGATATGAAATTCGAACCAAGGGGATACTCTTACCCGCCTACTCAGTACGTACATTACCAAACTATCCCAACTACCGCCTTTATGACGTTCCGGGCAGTTTGTGCGATACACTGGGAATTGATGCCCCAATGGTAAACAGCACGACTCCAAACCTCTCAAAGGAAGGAAAAATACAAATCTTTCCCAACCCCACTACAGGCATCATTCAATGGAGTGGAATCGCTGATGACACCCAAACCACTGTTCGCATCCACAACCTTTTGGGCAAGATGATCAGCGAGAAAAAAAGCACCAACGGCTACACCTATCTGGAGGAGGTGCCTGATGGCCTCTATTTTATTACCCTTTTTGGGGAAAAAGGTCATTTTTTGACAACAAAGGCCGTAATCTTAACAAAAAAATAGCCGCTCCCCGGGTGTATGGGAAGCGGCTTATTTACCCGCCGTAGCCTTCCCGCCTGCCAAGACTTGGCGGGCAGGGGCGAAGGAGGGCTCACTTTTCAAAACCTTCAAATTACTTGCCAATCGAATCAATCGGCGCAATCAAAAAATCAAATCAATCCCCTCAGGCCACCATCCCCATCTCCTGTTCCAGGAATAGTTCCAGGCCAGAGTTCTCGCAGCTCTGCAACCAGCCATGCACGTCGGGCTGCAAGCCCATGCGAAGTTCGTTGATGTGTTTTTTCAAACGCATACCTACTGGGCGGCTCGTTTCATTGACTTCTGGGAGTGTAATTTTTCGATCTCTCCAGGTAATTTCGCTCACGTGGCTCACCACTGCTGCCGTTCCTGCTCCAAAGCACTCCTGCAGCGTACCGCGCCAATAAGCGTCGGCGATTTCGGCGATGCTGAGCAAGCGATCTTCCACCGTGTAGCCCCATTCTTTGAGCAGCGTGATGAATGAATCGCGGGTTACACCGCGCAGAATCGTGCCAGTGGTAGCGGGTGTTATCACCTTGCCGTCCATCACAAAAAAGAGGTTCATGGTGCCTACTTCCTGCACATACTTTTTCTCGACGGCGTCCATCCACATCACCTGATCGTAGCCAGCGGCCTTGGCGCGCTGGGCCGGGAGGAGGGATGCGCCGTAGTTGCCGGCGCATTTAGCCTCGCCTGCGCCACCTTGGGAGGCGCGGGTAAAGACTTCCTCGACCCACAGTTTAATGGGCTTTGGGTAATAAGGGCCAACAGGGCCTGTGAACACAATAAATCGGTACTTTTCGGAGGTGTGTACACCGAAATACTCGTCGGTGGCAAACATTAATGGGCGGATATACAGGGCGTGGTCATCCGTTGCCGGGATCCAGTCTCGGTCAAGGTCAACCAACATCTTCAAAGCTTGTACAAAAAGGTCTTCAGGAATCTCGGGCATACACATCCGCTCTGCCGAAACATTGAAACGGCGAGCGTGCATTTCGGGCCGGAACAAAACGGGTTCTCCGTGCATCTTGGTGGCTTTCATGCCTTCAAAAATGCTTTGGCCGTAGTGCAGGGCGAGATTCGCAGGGGAAATGTCGAGTAAGCCAAAAGGCTCGATACGGAAGTCGGTCCATTGTTTGCCATCGTAATCGGCGACAAACATGTGGTCAGAAATCACCTTGCCAAAAGGCAAGTTTTTAAAGTCAACAGAGGGGAGCTTGGATTGGTTGGTCAGGGTGACTTCGACCGGGTATTTTACAGCCATAAATGTGGGAAGTTGACTATGGTGAAAACCTTGTGAATGACGAGACAAAGGTATTTAGCTTTATGAGAACTAAAAAAATTTTATTCTAAAAATATGAAAATATTTTAGGGGTTTGCAGAATTATTATTCCTGAAGGAGGCTTTTTGTGTATAAAAATATTTTTTTGCCTGCCATAACATACTCCTAAAGGTTGAATATTTGGCACGGCCTGGACGAAAAAGTGACTGTTTTCAAATAACATACCTTACGTTTACCCACATTTCTCAAACCGGTACTCGTCATGGTTTACATAAAAAAAAAGTCCGCCCTCCCTGTTTTCTTTTTTGCAGCGATGCTCTGCGCCTTGCAAGCAATTGCCCAAAACAACCCCTACCGCCGCCCTCCTGCTGATGTGGCAGCCATTGTGGAAGCAAAGCCCACTCCCCTGGTAAGCATGAACCCCACGCGCGACGCGCTATTACTTACCGATTACAACCCCAACCCTGGCATCGCCACACTGGCGCAGCCGTTTTTGAAACTTGCCGGTCAGCGCGTGAACCCACAAATCAATGCCCGCCAACGGATTACAGAGTTCACCGGTTGCACCGTGCAGTGGTTTTCAGAAGGGAAAAGTATCGCGATCGAATTGCCAGCAGCAGGGAGATTGGCTGGAGTTCCGTCCTGGTCGCCCGATGGCAAACGCCTTGCTTTTGCAGTAGATGTAGCAGATGGGGTACAACTCTGGGTGGCCGATGCTCGCACTGGCAAAAGCAAGCGAATGGGCAATCTGCTCCTGAATGATGTGCTGGCTACGGCTTTGTATTGGCTCAAAGACAGCGAACGTCTTTTGGTACGCAGCATACCCGGTGGAAGAGGCCCCGCTCCGAGTGCGACAGTAGTGCCTTCCGGGCCGTCCATTGAGGAGACTTCGGGCAAGGTTTCGCAGGTGATGACCTATCAAGACCTGCTAAAAAACGAACACGACGAATTCTTGTTTGAATACTATGCAACCAGCCAATTGATGGTGGCAAACGCCAGCACGGGCAAGGCAGCCCTTCTTGGAAGCCCTGGGCTTTACACCGGGATAGAATGGTCGCCCGATGAAAATTATGTGCTGGTAACCCAATTGCGCAAGCCATTTTCATACCGTGTTCAGTTTAGCAATTTTGCTCGAAAAACAGAAATCTGGGATCGCAACGGGAAGGCCATCCGCACGCTGGTTGAATTTCCTGTGACCGACGAAATCCCACGCCAAGGAACGGTAGTCGGGCCACGCACTTTCGAGTGGCAACCGATCCATGGTGCTCGCGTGCTTTGGGCGGAGGCGCTGGACGGTGGTGACCCAAAGCGAAAAGTGGATTTTCGCGACAAAATCATGATGCTCGATGCGCCCTTCTCGGGCGAAGCCCGTGAAATTTTCAAGATAAAACATCGCTACGCTGGCTTTGATTGGTTGGCGGCAAAAGACGCAGGACTGGTGTCGGAATTTGACCGCGACCGGCGTTGGTACACCACCTACGTCGTTGATTTGCAAAACCCGTCCATGCAAGACACCCTGTTCGATTTGAGTGTGAATGATGACTACGCCAACCCAGGCAACCCGGTGCTTGATCGGCTCCCCAACGGCGATTGGGTCATAGCGCAAGAAGGCGATTGGCTATTTTACGATTCCGAAGGGGCATCTGAAGCGGGGTCGTACCCCCGTCTTGACAAAATAAACCTCAAAACGGGTGAGAAGCAAACGGTCTACCAATCGGCCAACAATACCTTTGAGGAGTTTATCGCCTTTGCCGGCAAGGGCCGAGATCAAATTGTAACGCGCTACCAAAGCAAAACAGAAGTGCCCAACTTTTTCTTGGTGAATCTCAAAAACAAGGCACGCACAGCCCTCACCGAATTCAAAGACCCTGCTCCCCAGCTTACGGGTATTCAAAAGCAAGTGGTGAAATACACCCGAACCGATGGAACGCCGCTCTCCGGCACGCTCTATCTGCCGGCAGATTACAAACCCGGTCAAAAACTCCCGCTTTTTATGTGGGCTTATCCGCTGGAATATTCCGACAAGTCTACCGCCGGGCAGGTACGGGTGACCGACAATACCTTTACTTTTTACCGCAACGATTCGCCTTTATTCTTCGTGACACAAGGCTATGCCGTGCTGATGGACGCCACCATTCCCATCGTAGGCGACCCCGAAACGATGAACGACACATTTCTCGAACAGGCTACCGCTTCGGGTCGAGCAGCCATTGACTACCTTGATTCATTGGGCATCATTGACCGCACAAAAGTGGGGGTAGGTGGCCACTCATACGGAGCGTTTATGACTGCTAACTTATTGGCGCACAGCGATGATTATGCTTATGGCATTGCTCGTTCAGGAGCATATAATCGAACGCTCACTCCTTTTGGATTTCAAAGCGAACGCCGTTCATTCTGGGAGGCGAAGGACATTTACATGAACGTGTCGCCCTTCAATTTTGCCGACAAAATCAAAAAGCCGCTCTTGCTCATTCACGGCGAAGCCGACAACAATCCGGGCACATTTACAGTACAAACAGAGCGTTTGTACCAAGCCATCAAGGGAACCGGAGGCACGGCGCGATTGGTCTTGTTGCCACACGAAAGCCACGGGTATCGTGCCCGCGAAAGTGTGCTTCATGTGCTGGCGGAAATGTTTGAATGGGCAGGGAAATATGGTGGGATGGCGAAGCCTTAGAAGACAAGTTTTTTTGACAGGATTTACAGGATAAACAGGATTTTCACTCCTCTCCATCCTGTCTATCTTGTAAATCCTGTCAAAAAAAGCAAAAAACCTGTCCACAAACAAATCGCTCCAAAGTGAAAGACAATTTCTCCGCACAATCCTCTGGCTACGCACAATTTCGCCCAGGCTACCCGGCACAATTGTTTGATTTGCTGACGGTTGGTCAAGCCGCACATTGGTTTGTTTTTGAAAAATTTTATCCAGAAGCGAGGCGTGTTTTGAAGCCCGGCGGACTGCTCGCACTGGTTGGTTACAACTTGCTCCGGGTAGATGAGCCTACGGAAGCAGTGATAGAATATTTTTACAACACAACCCTCAAGGGCTGCTGGGATGGCGAGCGGTACTTGGTGGAGCAGGCTTATCGTACCATCTCGTTCCCGTTTGACGAAATTCCGTTTCCTGAAATGGACTCGAATTATTCCTGGACAGTTGACCAACTATTGGGCTACCTCGGAACCTGGTCGGCAGTGCAGCATTTCATTCGTAAAAATGGCCGGAGTCCGATTGACGAGATGCTCTTTGCACAGTTGAAAGAAGTTTGGCCGGAAGGAGAAGTCAGGATCGTTCGATTCCCGATTTTTGCGCGGGTGGGTTTCAATAACCAAACGCTTGATTTTAAACATGGCAGAACCACTACGCAGGCAAGCATACCCTGCGTATTTTGGTGAATGGAACCGCTTTGGCTGAGCAGGAATTTGAGGTGATTGATTAGGGTGTGTTTGAAAGTGACGGGCTTTTCGGACTTTTGCACCCGATGTATTCAATTTTTAAACCACTGCTTTTCGCGCTTTCTCCAGAAAAGGCGCACCGTGTTACCTTTCGATTGCTCGATCTTGCCGCAGCATTACCCCCTACGCGCTGGCTCCTGCGATCTATGTTTTGCCTTCCCGACAAACGCTTGGAAAAACAACTACTTGGACTGAATTTTCCCAACCAGGTAGGTCTGGCAGCGGGTTTTGACAAAGACGGGAAACACCTGCTCGGACTCAGTTGCCTTGGCTTTGGTTTCGTTGAAGTCGGTACGGTAACGCCGCTTGCACAGGAAGGCAATCCGCAACCTCGCCTGTTCCGCCTGCCGCAAGACAAGGCGCTGATCAACCGAATGGGTTTCAACAATGAAGGCTTGGACGCGCTGGCCGAACAATTGCGTCGTTGGCGCGATAGGCATCCTAGTGGCGGCCCCATTATCGGCGGCAACATCGGCAAAAACAAGGCAACTCCCAACGAAGAGGCCGCCAGCGACTACCTGACTTGTTTTGAAAAACTGTTTCCCTGGGTGGACTACTTTGTGGTCAATGTCAGTTCGCCGAACACCCCGGGGCTGCGCGAATTGCAGGAAAAAGAACCGCTCACGCGCCTGCTTAATTTGCTGCAAGAAAAAAACCGGGCGCAAAAATTTCCCAAGCCCATCCTCCTGAAAATCGCTCCCGATCTCAGTGATAGTCAATTAGATGATATCGCTGACATCGTGCGCTCAACAGGTTTGGCAGGGATAATCGCCACCAATACCTCGATATCGAGAACAGGTTTAAAAACGCCTGCGGCTCAAATCACGTCCATAGGCCTGGGTGGATTGAGCGGAGTTCCCGTCAGCGAACGTGCCACCGAGGTCATTCGTTATCTTCGGGAAAGACTGGGCAAGGAAGTGGTCATCATTGGGGTGGGCGGTATAGACTCCGCACAATCGGCGCAAGAAAAACTGGACGCTGGGGCAGATTTGGTACAAGTGTACACGGGTCTGATTTACGAAGGCCCAGGCTTGGTGCGGAAAATCTTGCGGAAATTGTAGCGGCGACTTTTTTACTGATAGGGGTTGTAAAAAAAGCCCGAATCGCTTGGTGTGGATTCGGGCTTTTCTACTTTTGGCTGTCTTTTCAAAACGAAAAATCTGATTCCACATGAGCAACATCAACCCATCAAGGCTATTCACGGCTTCTTGTGTAGCACTCACCGTCACTTCGATGACTTTTGCTATTCGGGCAGGGATGCTTGACCCATTGGGCAAGGAGTTCAACCTTTCGGAGCAACAATTGGCTTGGATTGCGGGTATGGCCTTCTTTGGCTTCCCGGTGGCAACCACTATTGGCGGCTTTTTTGTGGACCAATTTGGCATGAGGCGGCTTATGTGGGTGGCATTTGGTGCCCACTTGCTGGGGCTTTTGCTCACCATTTTTGCCGGAGGGTTCTGGACGCTTTTTATTTCAACTTTTTTTGTAGGCTTTGCCAACGGTATGGTAGAAGCAGTGTGCAACCCACTCGTGGCTTCGATGTACCCCAACAATAAAACCGTGATGCTCAACCGGTTTCACGTATGGTTTCCGGGGGGCATCGTCATCGGGGCACTGTTGGCAGCAGCCATAAAAACACAGTTTGTAGACGTTGAAGGGAACCTCATTCCAGAGAAGATCGCTTTGATGAGGCAATTGCAAGTAGCCACTATGCTGCTTCCCACGCTGGTATATGGCTGGCTGTTTTGGGGACAAAGTTTTCCGCGTACGGAGCGCGTTACCACCGGGGTTTCTACCGCTGCCATGTTCAAGGCCGTCAGGACACCGCTGTTCCTTTTCATGGCACTTTGTATGTTTTTTACAGCCAACACAGAACTAAGCACTGGTCAATGGATTGAAAAACTTTTGGGCAACGCAGGGGCCAATGCATTGCTCATCTTGGCTTTGGTGAATGGTCTGATGGCGCTCGGACGCTATTTTGGCGGGCCGCTCATTCACCGCCTCAACCCCACGGGAATTCTGCTTGGCTCTGCTTTTTTCTCTTTGTTGGGCGTTTATATGTTGCGCACCATGGAAGGCCCGTCGCTCTATGCCGCTGCAGTGGTGTTCGCTATCGGGGTTTGTTATTTTTGGCCTACTATGCTGGGTTTTGTAAGCGAAAACATCCCTAAAAGTGGGGCGCTTGGGCTATCGCTTATGGGCGGCGCAGGTATGTTGGGCAATTGGGCATACCAGACCTTTTACATTGGGCCAAAACTTGATTTGGAGAAAAAAACAAACGCCCTGAACATGGGTTATCAGGAGGTCAGCGCCCTAAGTGGCGAAGCCCTCCAAAAATTTCTGAACGGCTTGCCCAAAGAAGCCCTTGACCAAATCGAACTGACCGCTGGGCGTAGTGTGCTGAGCAATATCAACCTGTTGCCCATATTTTTGATCGTCGCATTTACTGCGTTGTGGTTCTATATGCGCGGTCGTAAAAGCGAGGATTAAGGGCATGTTGGGGATTTTTGAATTTCAGAGATTTATCAACTTTCCGAAAGTTTAGAACTTTCGGAAAGTTTTGTTCTAAAAAAGAATGACAACACTATACCTGATTCCTTGTCCCATCGCCGAGAATGCCCTGCATACTATACCTGCCTATGCACAGGAAATAGTACGGAATTTAGATGTTTTCATTGTAGAACGGGCAAAAACGGCTCGGAGTTTTGTCAAAAGCCTCGCTCCCAGCCGCCCCATTCAGGAAATGATTTTTGTGGAATTGCCCGACAATCAAAGCTTTGAGGAGGCCGAGGATGTTTTTCGGGAGGCTGTAAAATCAGGCAAAAACCTGGGCCTGCTCTCTGAAGCGGGCTGCCCGGGTGTAGCCGACCCAGGTGCAGTCATTGTGGCACTTGCCCATCGGGAAGGCGTAAAAGTAGTGCCGCTCGTGGGGCCTTCCTCCTTGCTCTTGGCACTTATGGCTTCGGGCATGAACGGCCAGCGATTCAGCTTCCACGGCTACCTCCCGCCCAAGCGCCCCGAACTTGCCAAGGAACTCCGCCGTTTGGAGAATCTTTCGCGCCAGCAAGATCAGACCCAAATATTTATCGAAACGCCTTACCGCTCCCAAATGGTGATGGAGGTGGCATTGGAAACCTTACAACCAACCACACTCTTCGGCGTAGCACAAGACCTTACTGGCGATGCGGAGTTCAACCGCACACTTACGGTGAAAGATTGGAACAAGTCTGGGAAAAAGACGCTGGAAAAATTGCCGGGGGTGTTTTTGGTGTTCTGCGGCAATAAGTAGTCTTAGGAACGGTGTCACGCAACGACGCAACTTGTTTCACGCAACGACGCAACGGCGCGACGTTTTTAAAATCAAAAATAGCGTTGCGCCGTTGCGTCGTTTCGTGAAACAAAGCCTCGTTGCGTCGTTGCGTGAAATAAAAAGATCACCTGATAATCGCAAACTGCAACCCAAAATTCATGCGCAAAGTGGGAATAAACTTAGGCGCCTCGGTGTAGATTTCAGGGTTTTCGCTCCAAACAATGGATGGTCGTGCGATGAGCCGAAAACCTCCGGTACGGAACAAATTGAAACCGATTCCAAAGTTATAACTGGTGGTGCGCTTTTTGAAAAGTTGGTCGTGCCGGAACTCGTTGTAGGATTGGAATTCTAGTTCTGCACCGCTAAACTCCAGGCGATCAGGTGTGCTGGAATCTAAAATATCAATGCTCATTCCAACCTGCAAATACACACATTGACAGCGGTGTATCCTTACTTCCGCTTTAATGGGTATTGTCCAATAAGCTGGATCAAAAGACCGAATGTTTGATTTATACCTCGTTACAAGCACGCCATTTTCTTCCCGTTGGATAACCTGTCCTGCAAAAACAGGGTATTCGTACGCCTGATAATATTTGCGACCGATCCCCACACCCAGCGCAAGAGAGTTGATTGGCACTTCCAATTGAAAACTTGGGATAAAGCGAGGGGTGATGCCCTGTGTCAATTGGCGCACATCGAAACTCATTTCGAGGCCGCCCACAAGTTTGCCAAAATCACGTTGAGCAATGCCCATTTGGGCGCAGCAACAAAGAGCGGTAAGCAAGGCAAGTTTTCTCATAGCGCGGAAAAGTTTGGTTCAAAGATAACAGGACCGTGCAGTACGCTGCTTTTCAATCGTTATTAAAACTTGAGTAGCCACGAATTAAAACGAAAAACCCCGCCTGGCGCTTTGCCGGACGGGGTTCGTGTATCGCTGGTTCTGAATAACTTTATTTGATTTTGGCGATGTCGGCACTGGTATTCATGCCGCGGCTGGTCCATTCGATTTGATCCGGATTGCCGGAGGAAGTCAGTTCAACTTTAAGTGATTCTACCAAAGTCAGGCCGGTCACTTTGTTGCCGATATGGCCGTTCTCGCGGTAGTTGTTTTCCCAATTCACTTTGTATTGATTCACACTTGCACTCAAAGTTTCGTTGATGGTAGCAACCGTCATTGTTTCAGGGTTAACGCCTGCTACGAAGTGCGTGCCAATGTATTCGCCATCTTTTCCGAAAACACTGATGCTGTAGGTCTTCGTGCCACGGCTAAGGCCGCGAGCGATATTGTAGAGTACTGCGGTAAATTCTTCGGTTTCAAAAGCGGCTACTGGTTCTGGGCACACTGGCATATTGCTGAATGATGCACTGCGCTCCAACTCAGGGAGAAACTGGTAGTATTCCCAACCAAGGCGAGCGGCTTTCGCTGCTGGACGGGTTTCGAGTTGGCCTTGAAGATCCGCTGCGTTGAATGTGAAAGGAAGCGACGCCTTTGGAAACTGAGCCAAGAAATCTTGGAACGTAGGTGTTGCGTCCTGAGCATTCAGGGTAACGATGCTTGCCAGTGCAAGAAGTAGAGCCGGGATTAATTTTGAATTTTTCATTGTAAAGATCGGATTTGGATTTTAGTGCTTGGTGGATTTTACTGTGGCTTGATTAGTATGTAAGCCTGTTTCCCCCTCTATTCCAAATTGCTTGCCAAAAAGTTCAAGGAGGGGGTTTTTGCAGAAAAAAATTTCCAAAAAAGAAAGAATTAGACTTTATGGGGTAGAAAAGTCACAACAATCGGTACGGTTTGTTGAGCAAACGGTTGCCGGGTGTTTTGCCAATATTTCAAAGAACCAACGATGATTGTCAATCACTTACGCACAAAAAGCGTGAACGGTTTGCCTGTTAAAGTTTTTTTGGGCAAGATTTTTTTTGCGCTGCTGCATTTTATTTGAAAAAACTACTTGATTTCCCACAACTTCCAGCCTTCGGGCAAATCCTTCCGCAGTTCGAGGCGGTAGTTTCCCTTCAAAAAATCCCAGTTCAAGATCGGGTTCTGGCTCTCCCATTGAGCGCGCAGTGCTTCGTTGAAAAGCACAAAGCCCCCTGCTGGAAATTCGGAATAGCGGCGTTCCCAAAGGTTTAGGAATTGAACTTCTGGCAGGTAACTGCGCAACGCAACATCCAGATCAAAGGCATAAACGATGGCATCTGCTGGCAAAATCGCATTCAGTTGGCCAGCCACAGCAGTTTCCAATTTGTTCCGGGAAAGGGTGGGGAGAAGATATTTTGCACAAAAGAATAGTTGCAAGAAGAGCGCAGTAAGGATAATACCAACCGTGAGACGACGGAAAAAGATGAAGCCATAGCAATAGAGCCGATCCCAGGCAGGGAAAAGCAACAGCAATACCAGGGCGTAAACGGGGAGCAGGTGGCGCAGGTTCTGTTGAGGCATTCCGCCGAGCAACATCAGGTATGCCACGACGCAAACCAGTAGGATTTTTTTTGCCGGAAGGACGAAGTCGGTTTTTTTACAAAGGAAAAATAGTCCGGGCAGTACAAGGCAAAACGCTGGATGGGCTACTGGATATAGTAAAAACAAGCTGTTGGGCAGCAAATAGTGCGACAAACCACCATTGCTGCCCTCAAATGTGTGCTGAAAAAAATTGGTCACTGACCATTGTTCCAAACTGGAGTGCGCAAGCGGATTGGCTGATCCACCTGTCTTGGGCCAAAAATGCGGTAGAAAAGCCACGCTCCCTCCTAGAATTGCCCCAAAAAGAGCAAGCCATTTTTTCTTGGAAAACAAATAATAGGCCAGTGCCATTGCCAAAGGCAACAACAATCCAGCCATCGAGTACCGGGTACTGACGGCAAATACCACAAATACCGCCGTCCAAACAGCATCCGTGGTTTTTCGTGTTTCGAAAGTGCGGAGGCCAAAGAAAAACGCCAATAACGCGAGTGCCAACCCAAGCCCATCACTCATGCTCGTCAGTCCCGAACGAAAAAACATAGGGGCGAGCGCTAAGCTCAAGGCCCCAAACGCCCAACGACTCTCTGCCCGCGCGCCCGGCGCGAGCAAAGCCAAGAGTCGCTCAAAAACCAAAAGGCCCAGCGTCGCTGCCAGCCACGAAACCATTTGCATTGACAGTACGGAATCCCTCAACAGAAAACGAAGCATGGCGCCTGCTAGCGGATACCCCCCGGCAAATTCGGAATCGCCCAGGCTAAGCGGAGGAATGGGCAAAACTAGCAAGCGGTCAAAAATCGCCCGGCTCTGACGCAGATACTCGTGGGCATCCTGGCCGTATAGCCCGTTGAAATTCAACAGGAACGACAACAGGACAAGGCCACTAAAGAATAGTCCCGGCAAAAGTCGAAGGAGTAGAGAATGTGAAGTCATGCTAAACGCACGAATGGAGGTTAAGAAAAACACAAATCTAGCAATTGATGCCCAACCCATCCAATGCTTCGCGCGTCCTTTGCGGCGAACACACCAATCACTACTACTTTATGTTGAAAAAACATCTTTACCATCCTCCTTCCAAATGGGCAGGCCGGCTTTTGTTCCTGCTCCTTTTTTTCCAACTGCTTTCTTTTTCAACTTTTGCCCAAACCCGCTATACCATAAGCGGGACAGTAACCGACCGAGCCAGCGGTGAACACCTCATCGGAGCCACCGTGCGCGACTTGAAAAGTGGAAAAGGCACCGTGACCAATACATTTGGTTTTTACAGTCTTACCCTGTCTTCTGATTCAGCCCTCATCGCCGTCACGTACATTGGCTACAAGCCTGAAGCGTTTAGCGTTCTTCTGGAAAAAAACGTAGTACAAAACGTGGGCATGGACGAAAATTCGGTGTTGAAAGAAGTAGAGGTGGTGGCTCAACGCTATGAACGTGTTGAAGAACGTGTGCAAATGGGCCGAATTGACATACCCATCCAACAAATCAAAAACGTGCCAGCCTTTCTTGGTGAAAAGGACGTGCTCAAAGCTTTGCAACTGCTGCCCGGCGTGTCAGGCGGGGGCGAGGGTCAGAGCGGGATTTATGTGCGTGGGGGAGGCCCCGATCAGAATTTGATTCTTTTGGACGGGGTACCTGTGTACAACGTGTCGCATTTGTTTGGATTTTTCTCGGTGTTCAACCCCGACGCAGTGAAAGATGTGTCGCTGATGAAAGGCGGGTTCCCGGCGCGTTACGGCGGCCGCTTGTCGTCAGTAATAGAGATCAACATGAAAGAGGGCAACGAAAATGAGTTTCATGGTGAAGGCACCATCGGTCTTATTGCTTCAAAATTGACACTTGAGGGTCCGATAAAAAAAGGCAAGTCCTCGTTTATCGTATCAGGCCGGCGGACGTATATTGATATTTTGGCGAGGCCGATTATCAAAGCTGGATTCCGGGCCAATGGGCAAGAGGGCGTGGTGGGTTATTTTTTTGACGATGTAAACGCCAAGGTGAACTACCGATTTTCACCAAATGACCGCGTTTATCTCAGTTTTTATACCGGGAAAGACAAATTTTATTCAAATTTTGGAGAAAAAGACCCTCAGTTCGAAGACAAGTTCAAGGCGGGTCTCGGATGGGGCAACATCACTTCCGCATTGCGCTGGAACCACATCTTGAACCCCAAACTTTTTGCCAACTCAACCCTGACATACAGCCGCTACCGGTTTGAAACGTCAACGGGCTACGAAAGCCGCGAATTTGATGACGGATCGGTGGAAGCCGAAGACAAGTTCGATCTCCGTTATTTTTCGGGTATTGACGATGTGGCTGGGAAGATTGACTTCGACTACCTGCCAAGCCCCGAGCACTATATCCGATTTGGCGCCAACGCCATTCTGCACACCTTCCGCCCTGGTGATTTCCGCTCCAGTTATTCTTCTTTTGAGCAGGGCAGCGACACGAGCAGCTTCAGTACTGAATATATACAGCCCAATGTGCGTGCCACAGAATTTGCACTTTATGGCGAAGACGATTGGAAAATAAACAGTCGTTGGCGGGTCAATTATGGTCTCCACTTTTCAGGTTTTATTCAGGAAGACAAGCCTTATTTCTCCATTCAACCGCGCCTCAATGCCCGCTATCTTTTTGGGCAAGGCTGGTCGCTCAAAGCGGGTTTGAGCACCATGCGCCAGTACATCCACCTGCTCACCAATGAAACCATCGGCCTGCCTACCGATCTTTGGCTGCCCACTACCAAACGGATTAAGCCACAAGATGCCTGGCAAACAGCACTTGGCGCGGCCAAGACTTTTGGTGAAGACTATGAGTGCAGTGTGGAGCTTTATTACAAGGAAATGAAAAACGTGATTGCGTTCAAAGAAGGCTCAAGCCTCCTGCGATTTCAGCATTGGGAAGACCGTGTTTCGCAGGGAGACGGCACGGCTTATGGCGCGGAGTTTTTTGTCCAGAAAAAAACGGGCAAACTCAGCGGCTGGGTTGGTTACACACTTTCCTGGGCCACACGGCAGTTTGACGAAATTAATTTTGGGAATGTTTTTCCCTACAAATACGACCGGCGCCACGATTTTGAAATTACGGGTTCTTACCAGTTCTCCAAGCGTTTTTCAATGGCTGCCAGTTGGGTTTATTCCACAGGCAATGCGGTCACCTTCGGCAACTCTCGTTATCTGGGGCCCAGCAACTATTCCTATCAAAACTATCTCGAAGAGGTGACCCACACACCAGAGCGCAACAACTTTCGGATGCCCTCCTACAACCGACTCGATGTGGGCTTTGATTTCACCAAGAAAAAACGCCGCTATACCCGCACCTGGTCTTTCGGCGCGTACAACGCCTACAACCGCAAAAACCCGTTTTTTCTTTTCACAGACTCGGAAGAAGTCAACGGTCAGTACAAAACCGTGTTGAAAAAAGCCGCGCTTTTCCCCGTCATACCTTACTTCGCCTGGAGCTTCAAATTCTAACAGTAGACGTTGGATTGCGGTACTTGGGAAGTCCGCCGTCTAAGGTCCAAAAATCAAAAACAATGAAAAATATCCGCTCTTTTACCCGCAGCAGCTTTTTCACACTGCATGATTTAACATCGAAATTGACGAAGTTTATAAGCGGAGCGCTCGCCCTGCTTTCCTTGAGCTTCGCTTCATGCAGCGATGATTTTTTTAGCCAAACGGTGGAAATTGATCCACCTCCCTATGAAAAGCAACTGTCGTTCCACTTGAATTTGACCGATCGCGATACAAGCGTTCGTGTACTGTTGACACGCAATTTTGGAATCATCGAAACAGTGCCCAACTACAATGATTATTTCGTGAAAGGAGGCTCCATGGAACTCTACAAAGACGGTCAGAAGTGGATTTCACTCGCGCCTTTGAGCGTTGACAGCAATTTTGTGTTTGTGGGAGTGTTTCCTGGGCCGCTGCAAACGGGCAGCACCTACGAAGTCAGAGCAGAGCATCCAGATTTCCCAAAGGCGAGCGCGACGCAGCTGATGCCCGGCGATTTCGTGGCGGACTCTGCCCGCGTAAAGCGTAATTCCAGTTCCGGGCCTGATGGAGAAAAATACGACCTGGTAGAGGTGTTCTTTCAAGATCAACCTGGCGTGCGCAACTATTATGAGGTGGCGATTTCAACTTTAAGCTATACAACAAGTTATGACCCCAATACGGGACTATACGATACCATTGCTGTAAATGAATACCCTTTGTATCCAGAGGATTTTACTGATCCCAATGTAGCCTACGGGTTCAAAGGAAGTGGCCTTATCGGGGATCAATTTTTCGACGGGCAGTCCTACAAATTCCAGGCAAGGATTTACGCGTATTCAAGTACATTGCTCATCTTGCGGGTGCGGAATGTTACAGAGGACTACTACAAATGGTCGCGCAGTTACCAAGCCAAGTACGATGCCGAAGAAAACCCACTGGTAGAGCCTGTGTCCGTATTCGGCAACCTTCTGGACGGGCTGGGAATATTTTCTGTATCACGGGAGAAGGTATTTATAGTTGAATAAGCAAGGACGCTGGTTTTTGAAAAAGGCAACAGCGCGGCATATCGTGTTGTTGCCTTTTTTCATTTTTCCATCCCTGTCTACCCAAAAAGTCTGCTTACTTTTGCAGCCGTTTTTTCCAACCCCGCCTTCGCCTCCTCCTCCGTTAAAACTTCGGTGGATGAAAAGGCTATGGCGGGTAAACAATCCACACACTTTGCCACTCATCAAATCCATTTCCGGTTTTCGCGGCACCATCGGTGGCCGACCGGGTGAAAATCTGACCCCTCAAGACATCGTGGAATGTACCGCCGCCTTTGGCCAATGGGTGCTGAACACCACGGGCAATCCCAATATCGTGGTTGGACGCGACGGGCGAATTTCTGGCGAGATTGCCAGCGCACTGGTTGTGAACACCCTGCGGAGCATGGGCATTTCGGTGGTTGACCTAGGGCTTAGCACCACTCCCACAGTAGAAATCGCCGTGCCCCTGGAAAAAGCAGGTGGCGGAATCATACTCACTGCGAGCCATAATCCTAAAGAGTGGAATGCCTTGAAATTGCTAAACCACAAAGGCGAGTTCATCAGCGCAAAAAACGGTGCAGATGTTTTGGATTTGGTGGAGAAAAAATCTGTTGAATATGCCACGGTTGAAAATCTTGGAGATTATCGTCCAGATGATTCATACATCAAAAAACACATTGCCCAAATCCTTGCCCACCCATTGGTGGATGTCGAGGCTGTGCGCGCCAAGGGTTTTAAAATTGTAGTGGACGCCATCAATTCTACAGGAGCGATAGCCGTCCCCCCCCTGCTTGAAGCACTTGGTTGCCATTGTATTTTGGTCAATGGAGAAATCAACGGACGCTTCGCCCATAATCCTGAGCCACTGAAAGAACACTTGGGCCAACTCGCTTCAGAGGTAAAATTGCAAAAAGCAAACCTCGGCATCGCGGTGGACCCTGACGTGGATCGCCTTGTGTTCATGTGTGAAGACGGCGAACTTTTTGGCGAGGAATACACGCTCGTAGCCGTGGCAGATTATGTGCTTTCAAAACGCGGCGGTGGCAATACCGTTTCGAACCTCAGCAGCACCCGGGCCTTGCGGGATGTAACCTTGAAATATGGGGGCGAATACCACGCAGCAGCCGTCGGCGAAGTGAATGTGGTGGATAAAATGAAGGCTGTAAAAGCTGTGATTGGTGGCGAGGGCAATGGGGGTATCATCGTGCCGGAACTGCATTACGGTCGCGATGCATTGATTGGTATCGCGCTGTTCCTCAGCCATTTGGCGCAATCTGGCAAGCAGATTTCGAGATTGCGAAAGACCTACCCAGAATACTACATGGCCAAGACCAAAATCGCACGTTCGCCCGATATTGACCTTGAAAAAATCTTTGTCGCGTTGAAGGAAAAATATCATCGGGAGCAAATCAACAGCGAAGACGGCCTAAAAATTGACTTCGAGGATGGATGGGTACACCTGCGGCCCTCGAATACGGAGCCGATCATCCGGGTTTATTCGGAGAGCCATTCGGCGGTGATTGCGGGAAATTTGGCAAAGAAGATCATGGCGGATATTGGGGAGATGAAGTAGTTTTCAAACCATTCAATGTGATGCTGAAAGATAATCTCCTCGAATTCTTCGAACGCGAGCTCCTCAAACTTAAAGCGGAAATCGGCATTTATGCCGAGGAGTCTGTAATTTGGGAAATTTGCCCCGGCATCAGCAATTCAGCGGGCAACCTGTGTTTGCATCTGATAGGCAACCTCCAACATTTTATCGGCGCGGTCTTGGGCAATACAGGCTATATTCGCCAACGAGACGATGAGTTTTCGCTCAAGAACATTCCACGCACTGAACTGCTTTTGAACATAGACCAGACCCTATTAGTCCTAAAAAGCACGCTTCAAGGGTTTTCAGAATCAGATTTTGACAAAATTTACCCCCTCGAAAAACACGGCATGGTGGTGACGACGCAGTATATGCTCCTACACTTGCTCACACACCTGAATTACCATTTGGGACAGGTTAATTATCACCGAAGAATGCTTTAATTGACGACTAAAAGAAAGCAACTGGTTAGGTGGAACACGGATGACACAGATGGGACACGGATTTGCACAGATTTTTTGTGCAATCTCCCAGAAATCTGTGCAAATCCGTGTCCCATCTGTGTCATCCGTGTTCCACCTAATCTAGTTACAAAAGAAATTACAACCATAGCCGTCTTTAACACCAACACCATGCAACGAGTTTATTTCGACAACGCCGCCACCACCCCCATCTCTGAAGAAGTCATCAACGCGATGCTGCCCATATTGCGCGGCCAATATGGCAACCCATCAAGTATCCATGCGGAAGGGCGAAGCGTTCGGGCTGCATTGGAGGCCGCGCGAAAATCCGTGGCGCAAAGCATTGGGGCAGGTACAGGGGAGATTTTCTTTACCTCTGGCGGCACGGAGAGCAACAACATGGCCATTAAATGCGCCGTGCGCGACCTTGGCGTGCAGCGCATTGTTTCCAGTCCGACCGAGCACCATTGCGGCACACACGCCATCGAAACAGTGAAAAAAGTAGACGGGGTGGAAGTCGTGTGGCTACCCGTAGATGCCGTTGGAAGACCTGACTATCAGGCACTTGAATCTGCGTTGGCCGAGTCTGACGGAAAAAAAACGCTCGTATCGCTCATGCACGCCAACAATGAAATTGGCACTATGATTGATCTCGGCAGGGTATCCGGCTTGTGCCGTCAATATGGGGCACTTTTCCATTCAGATACGGTGCAGACCGTCGGACACTTCCCGATAAATGTGCAGGAAACCCCTGTGAATTTCATGTCTGGCGCAGCGCATAAATTCCACGGGCCAAAAGGCGTGGGATTCATTTACATAAGTCCCGATGCTCCCATCAAGCCATTTATTGATGGCGGAGCACAGGAGCGAAATATGCGGGGCGGCACCGAAAACGTGTATGGCATCGTCGGTCTTGCTAAAGCGCTCGAACTCGCTAATGCCGAAATGAGCCAGCGCCTTGCACATATCTGCGCTATCAGAAACTACCTGAAAGAAAGGCTTTTGGAGGAATTTGAAGACATACAGTTCAATGGCGATTGCGACGGCGACAGCCTCTACACCGTGCTAAATGTGTCGTTCTCGCCCAACCCGAAAAACGAACTGTTGCTGTTAAGTCTCGATATTGCGGGAATCAGTTGTTCGGGTGGTTCCGCCTGTTCGAGCGGCTCGGAAAAAGGCAGCCACGTGCTCGAAGCCATCCATGCCGACCCGGCGCGGAAGAGCATACGCTTTTCTTTCTCACACTACAACACAAAAGCGGAAGTGGATTTTGTGGTGGAGAAATTGAAGACGATTTTACCAGCGAGGGAGATGGTGGGGGTATAGATTAGTCACTCCACCAAAACAAACCCCGTTTACCCGCAGAAGCCCTTCCTGCCGTCGTTAAAACTTTGGCAGGTAAATGCGTAGGAGGGCCTATTCCACCAACACAAACCCAGCCCACTGATACGGATCCAAACCCGCATCCCGCAACTCCTTCTGTGCCGCACGAAACGCCTCCGGGATCTCCATTTTTTCCTCTAGCCATTTCTTGTAAAAAGCGGTCATCAACAGTGACGTCTGCTTATCGGGCACCTGCCAGAGGCTCATGATTAGGTACTTCGCACCAGCTATTTTGAAGGCCCGCTGCAGGCCGTACACGCCTTCGTTGCCCTGGATGTCACCGAGTCCAGTTTCGCAGGCGGAGAGGACGACCAGTTCGGTATTGCTCAGGTTCATCTGGCTGATCTCGTATGCGGTGAGGATGCCGTCTTCCATGCCGGGCTTGAAGGGTTTACCCGTTTTCCAGGCGTGATTGGCACCGGCGAGGATGAGTCCGGAGCGAATCATGGGGTGGTCGGAGATTTTAAAGATAGGCTCACCGCCCAGTGCCGACTGCTGAGTGCCCTCTGTTTTCGGGTCGGGGTAGAAAAAACCGTGGGTGGCTATGTGCAGGATTCGGGGAGATGGTTTTCCTCCGGCGCCGATGGTTTTGAATGATTCTTCGGTGGCGGTGTAAGCGCGGCGGGTTTGGGTTTGGATTCCGGCTGTTTTCAGGATACGTTCGAGGTTACCTACTTCGCGGTCAGTGAACGGCAGGCTGCCCCAAGTGCCGACACGCAGGGTAGAGTCGGTGTAGAAAAAACTGAGTTCTCCCCGGGAGGCGATGGAAACGGAGTCAATCAAAGCAATGGCTTTCGCGATGGAGGTGCTGTCTGCATCGTATTGAATACCGCCGAAAAGGATGGCATCATTGGCGGTAGATTTTACCTGGTTGGGCACGACCGATTGTCGGGTGCTGCCGAGTTCAACCAATTGGTATCGGTCGCCCAGTACCGAGTCTATCCCAATGGGGATAGCAGCGAGGTTGAGGCGATGAAGCAAACCAGAGGGGGAGAAGTAAATGGTTTTTGTACCCACAAGTTCCTTTTCAAGCTGTTGCCAAATTACCTCGTAGAGCGTTTTATGAGGTTTGCCTCCAATAACTATACCTCGGTCGGCGATTGAATACAGTTGTTTGACATAATCAGATTTGCGCTCACCGGCAGCTCCGAGTAAGCTGTCTAGTTGTTTTTCCTCGAAAAGGGAAACGAAGGTCGGCTGGCTGTTTCCCGGCAAAAGGACGAGCGCGGCGTACATCTCCTCCACGGGCTGCTTTTTTTCGGAAAAACGGAAATTGACGAACTCGATGGCCGCCTCGCCGGGCTTCAAGGTTGCCTGCACCTCCTGCCAGTTGACCTGCCGGAGAGCCTCGCCGAAGCCAGTTACTGTTCGCGCGAGCTCTTTTGCGAGTGCGTCGGCTTTGGCTTCCAGTTCGGCCACGTCCGCGCTGTCCCGCTCGACGATTGGCCTTGTGTACTGGATGCCGAGGCGGCGCTCATAGGATTTCATCAAATTGAATTTTTCGGCTGCAGCCGTGTCGGAAAGTGCCAGCCGCTTGATTTGCCCAGCGGCCTGAAGCAGGAAGCCCTTGTAAAACAAGGAGTTGTCATAGCAGGCAGGCACTACCTTTTTACTGGCGGACAGTTGGACAAAAGAGAGGGCTTGGTTTTGGCTTTCGGAAAATTTCTTCAAGTAGCTGTCCAGCTCTCGGTCGGAAAGGTGGCGCACTGCCTTTTCCAACAGGGATTGATCCACCTGAGTAAGTTCTTTGTAAAGCGGCTCGGCTTTTCCGTAGTTGCCCATAGCCGAGTAAAGATTTGCCAGGTTTTTCAGGCTTTTGGCATAATTGGGACGCTCTTTCCCTATTACTTTTTCCAAGATGGCCCTTGCTTCGAGGAAGGGCGGCTCAGCCTTTTCGAAGTTGCCCATTGCCATGTAAAGGACTGCGAGGTTGTTCATGCTTTCGGCATAATCGGGATGCTCTTTTCCCAGCACTTTTTCCCGGATGGCTTTAGCTTCGAGTTGGAGCGGCTCGGCTTTTTCGTAGTTGCCCATAGCCCTGTAAAGGGTTGCCAAGTTGCTTAGGCTCTCTGCATATGCGGGATGCTCCTTTCCCAGCACTTTTTCTCGGATGGCTTTGGCCTCGAGGTGGAGCGGCTCGGCTTTTTCGTAATTGCCCATTTCAGCGTAAAGGCATGCGAGGAAGTTCAGGATTTGGGCATAATCGGGATGCTCTTTTCCCAGCACTTTTTCCTGAATTGCTCTGGCATCGAGTTGGAGCAGCTCGGCTTTTTCGTAGTTGCCCATAACCATGTAAAGGTATGAGAGGCTGTTCAGGATTTGGGCATGAAAGGGATGCTCCTTTCCCAGCACTTTTTCCTGGATTGCTTTGGCTTCGAGTAGGAGCGGCTCGGCTTTTTCGTAGTTGCCCATATTCAGGTAAAGGACTGCGAAGTTGGTCAGGATTAGGACATAATCGAAATGCTGCTTTCCCAGCACTTTTTCATGTGTTGCTTTGGCTTCAATATAGATTGGCTCGGCTTTTTCGTAGTTGCTCATTGCCATGTAATTGACTGCGAGGCCGTTAAGGCTTGAGATATAATTGGGATGCTCCTTTCCCAGCACTTTTTCTCGGATGGCTTTGGCTTCGATTTGGAGCGGCAAGGCTTTTTCATTGTTGCCCATAAGCGCGTAAATGCTTGCGAGATTGCTCAGGCTCGCCGCATAATCGGGATGCTCCTTTCCCAGCACTTTTTCCCGGATAGATTTGGCTTCGAGATACCACTTCTCTGCTTCGAGGTAGTCCCCTTTGTAAGAAAATACCCTGCCATGATTGTGGGCGCAACTGCCATAGGCCGCCGATTCCCGCACCAGTTTTTCGAGGGCGAGGTTTTCAGCGGCAGCATTCGCCTCAAGGGCTTTATCGAAATCCTGCTTGTCAGTGAGCGTACGGGAAACCTGTATCAGGCTGTCCACCTGTTTCACTACTGACAGGGAGTCCGCATTCTGAGCGTGTGCAATAAAGCAAAGCGAAAAAAAAACGGGGAAGAGTAAACAGGTTTTCATGACACGACAAGTTAGTAGGTGAGTAAAGGTCGAAGCGTGTCGCGAGCATGAGGATTAGGAGAATCGAAGGTATGTATGAAAGTTCGTTTTTTATTCCACCAACACAAATCCCGCCCAGAAATACGGATTTTCATATTTCTCCCGCATCTCCTGTTGGGCGGAATGGAACGCTTCGGGCAGCGACATTTTCTCCGACTTGCCCGCCATAGCCTCGGCAGCGGAGGGCAGCCACTTGGAGTAGAAAATCGTCATCAGTTCCTGTGTCTGCTTGTCTGGCACCTGCCATAGGCTCATGACAAGGTACTTGACACCTGCTATTTTGAAGGCCCGCTGCAGTCCGTACACGCCTTCGTTGCCTTCGATGTCGCCCAGACCGGTTTCGCAGGCAGAGAGGACGACCAACTCAGTGTTACTCAGGTTCATGTGGCTGATCTCGTAGGCCGTGAGTATGCCATTTTCCATACCTTTTTTGAATGGTTTGCCATTTTTCCAGGCATGGTTGGCGCCAGCGAGCAGGAGGCCGGAGCGGATGAGGGGATTGTCGCTGGTTTTAAAGCCCGTCTCTCTGATGTCCAGTGGATTGTGTTGCTGGCTGCTGTCTTTAGGGTCGGGGAAAAAGAAGCCGTGGGTGGCTAGGTGAAGGACTCTCGGAGATTCTCCGCGAGTGCCGATGCTTTTGAAAGCCTCTTCGGTAGCCTCAAAACCTTTCAGCGTTTTGGGCACAAGGCCACCGGAGGATATAATAGGCGTCAGCGCATCAACCTCTTTTTCGGTCCATTTCAAGAAGTTCCAAGTGCCACCGCGCTGCATGGAAGTTTCGGATTCAATAGGCACTCGTCTACGGCTTGCCATATCAGTGCCAAGAAGGAGGGCATTGGCTGCAATAATGGCAGCAGAATCCATTTCAAACTGAATCCCCCCGAAAAGAATGGCCTCCTTGTTGTTGAATCTTGAATCCAGTTGACCGACCAACTGGCGGGTGCTTCCCAATGCGATCAGATTGTACTGGTCTGCAAGGGTTGAATCACAGTTGATCGGAATGGCTCCAAGGTTGAGCCTGTGCAATAAACCAGTAGGGGAAAAATATACGGTATTAACCGCCGAAGCCATTTTATCTGGTGTAGACTGACCGAAGGATGCGGCGGAGGAGGGTGTTTCTACCAGTTCTTTTTCAAGCGGTTGCCAAATCAATTCAAACAATGTTTTCTTCGGTTTTCCTGACACAATGATCCCACGATCATCGACCGAGTATAGATTTGAAACATAATCAGCTTTTCTTTCGCCACCGCCAGCCGAGCCTTGGAGGGCAGGGCTGGTTTGGAATAAGGAATCGAGTTGTTTTTCTTCGAAAAGCGGGATCAATTTAGGGGCATCCAAGTTGGGTCGGAGTACAAGCGCTGCATACTGGATACGGTCAGGTTCTTCGGGTGCAGAAAAGCGATAATGCAGAAACTCTATAGCCGCCTCTCCCGCTTTCAGACGATCCCGCACGTCCTGCCAAGTCGGCACTTTACGCGCATGCTGAAAAGTCGGGAGACTGCGCATGAGCATTTTTTCGTAGCCCTCCGCTTCCGCCTCCACTTCTCCGATTTTTTTCCGCTCGGCTATTGGGCGGGCGTATCGCTTGGCTAGCCGCTGGCGGGCGGATTGCCAGTTTTTGAATGTGGCGCGTGTAAGACTGTCAGCAGCGTCGTAGGCACGCAACAGGCGGCGGCTGTTTTCGAGCAGACAGCCATTAAAAAACAGCGCATTGTCAAAAGCAGCGCATAAGAGGGCAGAATCAGGATGCGATTGGGAAAAAGAGTAGAAACGGTTAACAGGCGCGTCAAACCTCCGCATATAGGCGTCTTGCTGGACTTCGGAGGAGTACTCTGCCGACTTGTTGATCAAATGCCAGGTAGCTTGAATGGCCTCTAAATACAAACCTTTTGCTTTGACATACAGGCCTTTTTCGGTGTAAAAGGCGGCCAGATTGTTCACGCTCGCAGTATAGTCCGGATGTCCTTTGCCCAGCGACTTTTCCCGGATGTTTTTCGCCTCCAGATACAAAGGCTCGGCTTTTGCATACGCTCCTCCTTTTTTATAGAGATTCGCCAGATTGTCCAGACTCAGGGCATAGTCAGGGTGTTCTCTTCCGAACACTTTTGCCTGTATATCCTTTGCTTCCAGAAAGAGCGATTCTACTTTTGAGTATTCGCCTTTGTAGTAGTAGAGTTCGGCCAGATTGTTCAAGGTAACGGCATAGGCAGGATGTTCAATGCCCAGCACCTTTCGCCGCCGCTCTTTTGCTTCCAGGTAAAGCGGCTCTGCTTTGGCGAAATCACCTTTTTTAACATAGAGGTATGCCAGATTATTCAGGCTTGCTGCATAATTTGGATGATCCTTGCCCAGCACTTTTTCACGGATGGCCATGGATTCTATGTACAAAGGCTCTGCGTTTGCATAATCGCCTTTGTCCGTGTAAAGGTTTCCAAGGCTGTTCAGGCTCCAGGCGTAGTCCGAATGCTCCCGGCCCAATACTTTTTCACGGATAGCCTTTGACTCCAGGCACAAAGGTTCCGCCCTTGCATACTCGCCGGTCGCCCGGTATAGGTTTGCGAGATAGTTCAGGCTCCAGGCATAATCCGGATGCTCCTTACCGAGCACTTTTTCCCGAATCTTTATGGTTTCCAAATACATCGTCTCCGCCTCGGCATAGTTTCCCATGTCTTTGGTGAGGCTGGCCAATTGGAACAGGCTTGTGGCATAATCCGGGTTTTCTTTACCGATTGTTTTTTCCTGTATTTCAGTTGCTTCCAGGTAAAACGGTTCGGCTTCTTCAAATTTGCCCCATGAATGCAAAAGCCGCCCATGGGTATAGGCACATTTTGCATACCCTGCACTGTTGCGCCCCAAGTGCTGCAGGGCGATCTTTTCGGTACTTTCGATGATGGGAAGGGCTTCCTTAAACCGGGTTTTTCCTGTTAGATGCTGACAAATCTGGACGAGGCTGTCAATTTTTAGGCTGACGGCAAGAGCATCTGCCTTCTGGGCAAAAACGTGGGTGGCGAAGAGCAGAAAAGCGATCAAGAAGCGCACTCGTTTCATAGGTTTCCATTGAAAAAATGAGCAAATGCAAGAATGCAAATGCAAAAAAATATCAAATTCCCTGAAAAGCCTAATAATGAATGAGCTAAAATCGAAACGATGGTCTTTCGGCAACACCTTTGTTTGTGCGCGTACTGATGTGCGCTCGCCGCGAATCCAAAGATTCTGCGTTTCTTCCCGAAAATTCATCCATGCGTACTTTTCTACTGCTCTTTTTTTGCCTCGCTTGTTTCTCAGCCTTTGGTCAAAAAATGCTCCTGCTTGAGCGCGCCAACCGCGCACGCACCACCAAATTCTATACAGGCGATGTGCTCCGTTTCCGCCTCATGGGCGAAGAAGACTACTGGTATCAACGTACCATCACAGACATTTTGCCTGAACCGAACACTTTAATGCTGGACAATTTTGCCGTAAAACTTCCTGAAATTCAAAGCCTAAAAATGCGCAGAAAACCTATTTGGCGCATAGCTGGCGGTGCTGCATTCTCGCTTGGCGCCACGCTTGCATTGGCAACCACAATTGGTCGTTTTGGCTATCAGGACAAAGATGTGGACGCTCCAAAGCTGTACAGCATTGCAGCCGCTTCGTTTGGTGCAGGTTGGTTTTTGAGTACGCCCAGGAAGTTGAAATTGGGCAAAAAACACCGCTTGCGTATTGTGGAAGTGAGGTTTCAATGAACCACTACTTTCTCTCGAAGCACTGTTTGTCCCTGTACGTTCACGGCCTGCAGGACATAAAGGCCTATGGGTAGCGCCGCCACATCTATCAGTACATCGTTGAGTGCTTGAGGGGCAATCTTTTTATTCAAAACCATTCGGCCCATTGCATCAAACAGTTCGATTTCCCCCTCAAAAACATCCGATGACTCGGATTTAAACATTAGTACATTGCGGGTCGGGTTTGGGAAAACATGGGCTTCGAGCGCAAGAGGTGCTGGAGCATACGTTCCTACCACGGTTTCCAAGTTCACCGAATAAACGCCCCGCCCGTGTGTGCCCGCGTAAAGTTTGCGCGTGGCTTGACGGATTTTCAGATCCAAAACATACACAGCGGGCATCCCTGTCCCGTAGGGCTTCCAGTCAATCTGGTTTGCATCCGTATAGAACACACCAATATCTGTTCCCACGATCAGATAGTTAGTAATGGAATCATAGAGGATACAATTGGCTGGCACGTTGGGAAGATTGCCCGAAATGTTTTGTGCCGTAAGCCATCCGTTGGTGGTAGTGAACACTTTTTTCCCAGAAGCATAGCCACTCTTGGTCACCCACATGCGTTGGTTGTTGGTCGGATGGATGGCAATGCGTGTGATGTCTTCAGTAGTGGACACAAGTCTGCTCGTCCAGTTCTGGCCACCGTTTTCGGTTTTGTACACACGATTCGCTCTCGTTGCAACAATGAAACTGGTGTCGCTCAACGACATGGCCACATCGCGGAGATCATTGTCAACTCCTCCCGTGAGGTTGTTGCTGATTTTGTGAAAAGTGTCACCGCGATCAAAAGAACGAAACACATCTTCAAAAGCGACGATGAAGGTTTTCGGATTTTGCGTGTTGAGTATAAACGGCGTGACCCAATCTCCAGAAGGCTCACCTGGGATGTTATTCGCAATGTTTATATCCGTCAGAAAGCCATTGGTAGAGCGGTAAATATCGTTGCCACCATAGTATTCGGTAAAAATGATATTGTTGTTGGTGGGGTCAATGATTTGGCACATCGCGTCGCCACCGTTGGTGTGCACCCATCCAAAAGAGCGCAACCAGCCACCGTTGTCCTGCGAACCGGCTGCTATTTTTAGCACGCCTGATTCGCTTACCGCAATGCGATAGAATTGTGCGATAGCAAGGCCGTTCGACAGGTCGGTCCAGGTTTGAGTTTCCTCATTGTAGCGGTAAATGCCCCCATCGTTGCAGTACCACAGTTCGCGAGGGTTGTGCGGGCTGTGCACCAAGTCATGCGCGTCAGCGTGTACCTCGGCGTGGATGCCGTCATTGTACCAATGGGTAATTTTTTCCCACGTGGCGCCCTGATCGGTGGATCGACTCATGGATACGCCAGCGAGATAGACGATATTCGAGTCAGAGGCAGAAAAGTTAAAAACACCCCAATCGTCTTCCGGCGCGGCATTGTCCGTGTAGCTAAGCCCCCCGTCTTTGGAAAGCAAAAAACGCTTTCCGTTGGAAAAGTGAACCCCCAGCCAATCGGCCATCACTGGGCTGACTGCTAATCGGAGATCGTTGTTAGAAGTTTGAAAATTCGAAACTTGGGTCCATGTTTCACCGAAATCAGTACTTTTTACCACTTGACTTGTTCCCCAATAATTGTGGTGTGCAGCGTAGAGCGTGGAATCGTCGCCGGGACGGAATTCGATGTCGGTGTATTCGCCCGTGCGTAGCGTGGCCCAAGTATCTCCTCCATCCACAGTACGGCGTATGCCCCGGTTGGTGGCTGCGAAAATTACCTGCGGGTTGATCGGCGACATGATCATATTGTAGATCACATTTTCCTCAGACAGTTCCCAGTCCAGCCCAGTGGGCGACCATGTATTGCCACCGTCGGTGCTTCGGTATACACCAAGATTCCAGTTCCACCAGCCGCCTTTATCGCCAAGCGAGATATACATGATGTCTGGGTTCTGGTGGTCAATAAGGATGACGCTCACGGGCAGATAGGGTAGGCCGTCGCCAATCGGTGTCCAATATTGCGCTCCATCGGTGGTTTTCCAAAGCCCACCGTCGGGGGTGCCTACAAAAAATATGAGGGAGTCTGTGGGGTGAAAGGCCACATGCTTGGTACGGCCCATGCCCCAATAGCCTCCATTGGGGTTTTTGGATGGGCCTTCGTTTGTCCAGGTGGGCTGATCTTCCCGGTTTTGCGCGGCGGCGACAAAATGCTTCTGATAGTCAAGCCATTGCGCCCGCATATTGGGAAAAGAGCCATCAGCTTGCACACGGTCTCTCCACCACCATTTCCAGCGCTGGTACTTCACAAAGGAGTTGTCCCAACAATCGGTTTCTTCGGCAGCATTGTACGCTTCGGCGAAGTATGCATCGAGTTGCTCCACGATTTCAAAGTAGTTGCGTGAAGTAACAGGAACGTCAACTTGTGGGAGCGTTGTTTGGGCATTACCAGAGAGATAGCCAAAAACGCAGAGGGCAAGGATTGTTTTTTTCATGAGAAAGGCAGAATTTTTTCGCGGACAAAAGTAGAAAATGACTGGATAGGCGGGTTGCACAAATTTCTCGTTGTGCTACTGGAAGCAAAGTTTAAAGCCTTTTATCAGCGGTCGGTCGAGCCAATCAAGTCAATCTTCGAGCTTTGCTATAATTGCACTAGGTTTTGCCATACTTTTGCGCCCCTATTGAAAAAACCAAGTAGCGCACTTTAGCACCCATTTTTTATTTTTAACCACATAGTACACATAGAGCACAATAGTTTTAAAATCAGCAGATTGCTAACTATTGTGCTCTATGTGTACTATGTGGTTAAAAATAAAAATGCTTTAACTACTATGTGCGGAAATTGGTAAAAACACTCATAATGGAAGAAAAACAGAGTCAATTGAGTACTTATATCGGCATGGGGCTGATATTCTTGTTGTTGTTTTTGTGGATGCAATACTCTGCCCCACCCAAGAAAACCCCCGAAGAACTTCAAGCCGAGCAAACCGCCCAGCAAGCTCAAAACCAGGCTGCGGCGCCAACTGCCCCCACCGCGACGACTCCTTCACCCGCCGAATCTTTAGTGAAGGAGGGTATCCCAGATTCAGCTCAGAACGGGATGATTGCAGCTAGATTCGGTGTATTTGCGCCAGCATCCGTCGGACAAGAGCAATTTGAGGTGCTTGAAAATGATCTGGTGCGTATCACTTTCACCAGCAAAGGAGGTCGCATCAAAGAGGTTTTTCTCAAGAAATTTGAAAAAGTACTTGTAGACACGGCGGGTAAAGACGTAAAAAGCCCCCTTCGCCTGCTCGAAGATGATTTAAATCGCTTCGAGTTCGAGTTGCCCATAGGCGGCACGGCCAATGGTAAAGTCCTTACGAGCGATCTCTTTTTTACCCCTACCAAAAACGGCAATATTCTCACTTTTCGCGCCGATGCAGGCAATGGCAGATATTTCGAGCAAAATTATACCCTTAGCCCCGATAACTATCGCCTTGACTATCGTGTGGCTGCAAACGGTCTCGAAAATGTGATGACTCAGAAGGAATTGCGTTTTTATTGGGAAAACCATCTCGATAAGTTGGAGCGCAACCAGACCTATGAGCGCACCATGTCGTCGGTCTATTTCAAGTCCACCGACGAGGGAGCTGATTACTGCGATTGCCGTGAAGATGACATCAAAAGCCTTGGCGACAAACCTGTGCAGTGGTTCTCGCACTCCAACCAGTTTTTCAATACCAGTATCGTAGCGCAGGGGTTCACATTTCGTGATTTTACGGGCGAGGTCAAAGTTTTCGGAGATGCCGACTCTAATTTGAAGATGTTGAAAACCACGGCGTTGGTACCATTCGAGCGCGGTTCGGCAAACATGGCGATCTACACCGGGCCAAACGAATTCAAGCGCCTGCAGGAATTTGGCGTATCGCTCCAAGACATCATTCCATTTGGCGCCAGTATTTTCGGGGCCATCAATCGCTGGGTTATCCACCCGATGATGGATTTCCTCGCGCGTTTCATTGGCAACCAAGGCATCGTAATCTTGATGCTTACCCTGTTGGTGAAACTTCTGGTGTACCCGCTCACATACCGCATGGTGCTCAGCCAATCAAAAATGGCTGCCCTCAAGCCACGCCTTGAAGAACTCAAAAAGAAGCACGGTGATGATCAGCAAGCCATGAGCGTGGAGACCATGAAACTGTACAGTGAGTATGGCGTGAATCCGCTCGGCGGCTGTCTGCCCATTTTCCTGCAAATGCCGATATGGTTCGCACTTTATCGGTTTTTTCCGGCCAGTATCGAGTTTCGCCAAGAGAGTTTTCTCTGGGCCACCGACCTTTCGAGCTACGACAGCATCATGCACCTGCCCTTCGACTTGCCATTTGGTGCGGGCGCACACATCAGTCTGTTCACACTCATTTGGGTGGTCACCACCCTCTGGTACACCTGGTATTCGATGAAGCAAATGGATGCCTCTTCGATGCAAAACGACCAGATGAAAGTGATGAAATACATGCAGTACACCATGCCGGTGTTCTTCATGTTCTTCTTCAACAGCTTCGCTTCAGGCCTCACGCTCTACCTCTGTTTCAGCAATATCTTGAACATCGGCCAGACGCTTGTTACCAAGGAATTCCTGATTGACAAGGAAAAAATTAAGGCTCAACTTGAAATCAACAAGGCAAAGCCCAAAAAGACAAGCGGCTTCCGCGCAAGGCTCGATCAGGCGATGAAGGAGCAGCAGCGGGTACAGGAGGAAAAAGCCAAAAAGGATAAGACGAAGAAGAAGTAAGGAACGGTCATTAAAAAAGCCTTCAAAGTCTCTGACTTTGAAGGCTTTTTTATTTCGTTTTGAGGAGATTAGGCTGGCCGATGCAACCTTTTCGATCACCCATTCGCACTTTGTTTTTAACATTGGGATATGAACCAAACTCACTTGCCGCCTGACCCTAAGGGGTCTGCGCTGGCGGAAGCCTGTCATGCTGGCGACCGCAGTGCGGAGCGTGCCCTGTGGAAGCGGTACAAAAACCGAATGTTTGGGGTGTGTTTGCGGTTTGCAGCGTCCCGACAAGAGGCCGAAGATTTGTTGCAGGAAGCTTTTGTGCAAGTTTTCCATGACATTGGGAGTTATCGGGGCGATGGCAGTTTGGAAGGGTGGGTACGGCGTATTGTAGTGCGAACTGCTTTGCAACACCTTCAAAAACAACGGCTTCCCACCGAAATGCTAGACGAGGCACAATTGGAAAAAGTGCTCCATGACACCTCTGAAACCTTTGTTGGGGAAGATGAAGACGAGCCGGGTCGCTTGATTGTTCTGCTGCAGCATCTGCCACCTGGTTTCAGGGCAGTGCTAAACTTGTATGCTATCGAGGACCGAAGCCATGAGGAGATTGCCCGGGAACTCAACATCTCGGTCGGCACGTCCAAATCTCAACTCCACCGCGCCAAAGCATTTATGCGGCGGCTTTTGGATAAAACATTGCTATTGATATGAGCGACTCGAATTTTCACCTGCACGATGAATTGGAGCAGCACTTGCGTGCCGAACTTTCCGATTATGCGCCCGAAGCCACCGATGAACTTTGGGCGGGCATCGAGGCTCGGCTCCCGGCTGGTCGCCGCCGTCGCCCGCTGCTGTTTTGGTGGTTAACGGGCGTGAGTGTGGCAGCCATCTTGACAGCTGCGGTGTATCGCTTTGTCCAGAATACCCAAGGGGCCGCTCCGCCTATTGAGCACACCTTAGTCCATCAGGATGAAGAAGTGTTGAAATCGCAGGAACAAACCAAGACGGCTACCAAGAATCCTCCATTGGTGATTCCATTGACCAAATTGCGTTTAAAAAACCCTCAGGCATCCAATTCAGGGAGCGCAGGAAAGCAAAGTAGAGCATCGAGCATTTTAGTAGATAAGGCCGACACCGATACAAGGACCTTAAATATTATTTCGACCGGAAACGACCCTGCTATGCGGGGCATTTCGCCTGAAATAGCAACGTTTTCAAGCGATGTGCTGGCTCAGATTCAGCCACTCTATACGCTTCCGATTGACCGTTCAGGGAGGGAAATATTGTCTGAATGGTCGCTCCTCAAAAAGGACCCTGCCCCGCCCAATGTCCAGCCACTTCATTTTCCAGCAAAAATTTTCCGTACCCATCCTTGGCAAATCGGATTCACCGCCGCACCCGTCTGGATTTGGCAGCCTGCCAGGATGGATGACCCATATCACATCGGTAAAATGGCATTCGTAGAACATCAGCAAGGCCCGGCTTCTGGCTGGCAAAAGGGCGTTTCGCTGGACTACCAGTTTGCCCCGCACTGGCGATTGAGCACTGGGCTGAGCCATCGAAAAACCGCTCAAATGTCATCACACAACGCCACACTCCGGCTCATAGATGGTACTTGCATCAATCCGAACGACCCTGGCCCGAAGGAATATGAATTCCAGTATGCGCTTCAATCAGGCGGAAGTGGCTCTAGTGTAACGGTGCGCATTGCCCAAGTGGACACAATGGTAACCATGCCTGCCGACGAACCGTTTATGCTCATCATGAGCACTACGCGCAGCAGCACAGATTGGGTGTTGCCCTTGACAGTGCAGCGCACTTTTGGACGCAACCGTTGGCAGGGCTTTGTACAAGCAGGTGGCCAATTGGACTTGCCGGCACAAACTGATGTACAGGTGGAGCACTTTACTGAGGAGTGTATTGACTTGTGTTTTGCCACTGGGCGAATCCCGACATTGACGCTCACAGAGCACCGCAAAGCTTCGGTGTCGTGGCTGCTTGGAGTGGGGCTGGAGTGCCGTATTGCGTCCCGTTGGGGGCTATCCCTTGAGCCCACATTTTTTGGGAAAAAAGGACAGACGGGGCTTTCGCTGAATGCCGGGCTCAACTTTAAACTTTGATCTTTAATATGAAATTCAAAATACTGCTCACGATACTGCCCCTGTTTGTCATGAAAGCGCAGGCGCAATCGCCGATTGTCATTCCCGATACCCTTGCTGGCGATGTCATTGACCTGACTTTGCAAAATGGAACACGGGAATTTTACCCAGGAGTGCTGACCCAAACTATTGGGTACAATGGTAACTACCTCGGTCCCACGATTATCCTGCATAAAGGCCAAAAGGTGATTTTGAACCTCCACAACCAGCTTAGCGACACCACGACAACGCACTGGCACGGGTTGCACGTTGCGCCAATGAACGACGGAAGTCCTCACAACCCTATTCTGGCAGGCGACACCTGGTCTCCCTCCTTCGAGGTCATGGACAAAGCCGCTACCTATTGGTATCACCCTCACCTACACGGTAAAACCCTGAATCAGGTAGTAAAAGGCGCTGCGGGATTTATCATTGTACGAGACCCTGAAGAGGCTGCGCTGGATTTGCCGCGTACCTATGGGGTGGATGACCTGCCGCTGGTGTTTCAGTGGAAAACCTTTGACGCCGCCAAACAAATCGTGGAAATGGACGAAGCCGACAATGAGGTGCTGGTGAACGGCACGATCAACGGTTTGCTTGAACTACCTGCGCAAATCGTGCGCCTGCGCTTGCTAAATGGGTCGAGCCACCGTTTTTTCGATTTCGGATTTGCCAATAACCACGCATTTAAACAGATCACTTCTGACGACGGGTTGCTCGATACTCCCGTGGCACTCACCAGGCTGATTCTTGCCCCTGGAGAACGGGCTGAAATTCTTGTTGACCTGAATGGCATTCAGGGTAGCATTTTGAAACTGCGGCAGTTCGGCACACAATTGCCACAGGGCTACCCAGGCGGGACGATGATGATGGGAGGCACGATGGGGCCGAAAGACAACACGGATTTTGATCTGCTGACTATCCATGTGGTCGAGCCGACGGCTAACCCGGTGACAACCATGCCCACAACCCTGACAACCAATACGGTTTGGCCACAATCGGGTGCTTCTGCACGCTCTATTGGATTGAGCGCTCAGCCGATGATGAGCATGACCAATTTCTTCATGAACGGTGTGAAGTTCGATGTGGAAAAAATCAACTTTGCGACCAATTTGGGGAATACCGAAATCTGGACCATCACGAATCAGACCATGATGGCACACCCATTCCATATACACGGTAACCATTTTTATGTGCTGGCTGTGAATGGCGTCACCCCGGCTGCCAACCTGCGCGGCAGGAAGGATGTCGTTACCGTCCCCCCCATGGGTGGATCTGTAAAACTCATTACTCGATATGAAGATTTCAGCGACCCGGATATGCCCTATATGTATCACTGCCATATCCTGAGCCACGAAGATACGGGCATGATGGGGCAGTTTATTGTCCAATCCAACGGGTCAGGAACTACCGAAAATGCCGCACAAAATTACCTTAACGTGTGGCCGACGCTTTTGGGTTCGGATACTGAAAATGTCAAAATAATGGCTGAAAATGGCTGGGAACCGATTCATATAGAGGTATATGATTCATTGGGCCAGTTGTTATTTAAGGAGACAACAACCATGAGCATCTCAGCGAGCAGGCTGGCAAAAGGGGAGAATTTTCTTCGTATTTCCACTACTCGCGGGACGGCCGTTTTCAAGATTTTAAAAACAAATTAACCTGCTTTCAATTCACTCAATTTATAAAGTGCAAATTTTTTTATGAAAAAACTGTTCCTCTCCGCCTTCGCGTTCCTGTTTGTTTTGTCGGCACAGGCCCAAAGCAACATTGAACTCCATTTGGCGCCCCGCCTGGGCAATGCTGTGTTCGAATTGAACATCCCTGTATCTGCAGGCAGCTATGACTACAAAATAACACGTTTGGAATACTACATTTCAGAAATCAAAATCACCCACGACGGCGGCCAGGTGACTCCGATGACGGATTTATACTTGCTTGTGCGCCCCGCAGTGGACAGCTTGTACGATCTCGGTTCATTCCCCAGCATCACCCATGTGGAAAGCATCACTTTCTCGGTGGGCGTGGATGCGGCGCACAACCACCTCGACCCGGCTTCTTACCCAGCCAACCACCCGCTTGCACCCCAAAACCCTGCGATGCAATGGGGATGGACGGCCGGTTACCGTTTTGTGGCCATTGAAGGCAAGGCAGGCACCAACTTCGCCAACACCTTCGAGGTACATGCGCTCGGCGATGCGAACTACAAAACCGTGACGCTCTCCACCATAGCAGAAAGCCACTCGAACGGCGACAAGACGATTCACCTTATTGCGGACTATTCGCAGGTGATCAAAAGCATCAATGTCTCAGGCGGCCTTATCGTACATGGCTCCACTGGCGCAGCTGTGACGCTGTTGAACAACATGAAAAACTTGGTTTTCAGTGCGGAAATGACCTCCATGACGATTGAACCAACTTTTGAAGGAACATTCTCGGTATCGCCCAATCCGGTTTCTGATGGACAGCCAATAGCGACCATGACACTGCCGGAAGGCTCAGATTACCGCATCACGCTGACCGATCTGACTGGCCGTGTGTTGCTTGACCAGGCCATTTCTGCTGACCGCCAATCATTTGCGTTTGGCAAAATCCTGAGCAATGGTGTGTATTTCGTACACCTCTGGCAGAACGCCCGCCAGGTGGTGGTGGAGAAATTAGTCGTTTCTCCTTAAGAACTTTTTCTAGGCTATGGGTGCGCGGCAATTGCACCTGCACGCGCTTTTGCTTGCGCACCCATCCTTTATTTCATGAAAAAGTATCTTACAATTTCATTGATAGCAGCGTTTTGTTACGCTTGTCATAAAGACCCCACCGGGCTTGTCCCCGCTGAGCCTGAACCCTTGCTGCTGGTGCCCCCTGGCTTCCCCTCACCTGTTTTCCCGGAAGGCAACGAGCTCAGCACAGCGCGTTGGGCATTGGGCAAAAAATTGTTCTATGACCCCGTGCTTTCTCGTGACAGCACAATTTCCTGTGCCTCTTGCCATAATGCTGCACATGCCTTCAGCGACACGGTGATGTTTAGTCCAGGCGTGAACGGGCTGCCGGGTACGCGAAATGCGCCCACCCTGGCGAACATCGCCTACCATCCTTATTTTACACGGGAAGGCGGTGTGCCAACCCTGGAAATGCAGATACTCGTGCCAATTCAGGAACACAATGAGTTCGATTTCAATATTTTATTGATTGCAGAACGACTCAGCAAAGACACCGAATATGTCCGTATGAGCCGTGAAGCCTACTCGCGTGAGCCGGATGCATTCGTGATTACCCGTTCGATAGGCTGTTTTGAGCGGACTTTGATTTCCGGGCAAAGCCGATTTGATCAGTATCTTTTTCAGGGAAAAACCACCGCCCTGAATGCGGCTGAAAAACGCGGAATGGATTTGTTTTTTTCGGAGAGGACGCATTGTGCCCAATGTCACAACGGATTTAATTTCTCCAATTATTCGTTTGAAAACAACGGTCTCTACGTCAATTATCCCGACCCGGGGCGTTTCCGTTTAACCGAACTGGAATCTGACCGCGCCCGGTTCAAAGTGCCCACTTTGCGCAATGTGGCCCTCACGGCGCCTTATATGCACGATGGCAGTTTGTGGACGCTGGAAAGCGTGGTAAATCATTACAACTCAGGCGGACAACCGCAGCCCAACAAAAGCTCATTAGTGCGCCCATTAAGTTTGACAGCAGCTGAGCGGGCCGATTTGGTGGCGTTTTTGGGTAGCCTGACGGATGAGAAGTTTATTAACAATCCAAAATTCAGGTGAGCGTGTACGGGTCAATCACCGTCAGTCCGGCACCTTACCGAAATCGGAGATGTTTCTGGAAATGACAGGAAGCGTATTTTCCAAGCAGGTCGCTGCAATCACTGCATTCTTAAAAATTTTGACACAAAAATACATGAAAAAAATCTTCGCACTCCTGCTTCCGGCCATCGCCTTTTTTGGCTGTGACCCAGACCCCGTTGACCCGCCCGCCACCTTTGACCCTACGCCCTATACATTGAGCCTGGGCACATTTCCAGAACCTGATTTGCCCGCCGATAATAAACTTACCCTGGCCGGGGTGCAGTTGGGCCGGATGCTTTTTTACGAAAAGATGCTCTCGAAAGACGGCTCTCAAGCCTGCGCCGACTGCCATAAGCAAGAGGATGCCTTTTCAGATATCCGCCGATTCAGCATCGGTGTGGAAAAACTGCCCGGCAACCGACAAGCCATGGCAGTGATGAACCTGGCCTGGCATCAAAACGGCTTGTTCTGGGACGGGCGAGCGCCCCATGTCCGCGACCAATCGCTCGGGCCGATACAGAACCCGGTAGAAATGAACGAAACACTCCCCAATGCTGTGGCCAAATTACAGATTGATAAACGGTACACCGACCAGTTCATCCGTGCCTTTGGCGACAACAGCGTGACCGCCGAGCGTATGAGCCTGGCGATGGAACAGTTCATGTTTACCATGGTGTCCAACAACTCAAAATATGATCAATACCAAAAAGGAGAAGTAACTTTGACAGATGCGGAAGAGCGGGGTCGCACGTTGTTTTTCAGTGAATTTGATCCTTTTGGTTCCGAGCGCGGAGCAGAGTGTTTCCACTGCCACGCAACGTTCAACTTTACCAACGACGAATTTATGAACAACGGCCTTGACCCTGATGCTTCGATGACCGACGAAGGCCGGAAATTGGTAAGCAATGATCCGATTGACCGGGGCAAGTTCAAGGTGCCGTCCTTGCGGAATATTGCGTTGACCCCGCCCTATATGCACGATGGGCGTTTTACCACCTTAGAAGAGGTCATTGACCACTACAACACAGGGGTGAAGGCTTCATCAACGGTAGATGAACTTATGCAATACAACCTCCTGACTGGCGGCCTGCAAATGACGGCACAGGATAAAGCGGACCTGGTGGCGTTTTTGAAAACGCTGACGGATGAAACGTTTCGGACCAATCCGGCATACAAGTCGCCATTTTGACTCGCTGTGTGTTTGCAAAAAATACTTTTGAAAAAAGAAGACAATAAGAAAGCCATGACTAAAAATCTACGCATACCCCTCGCCGCTTTAGCTGCCTTGCTTGCGCTCGCCAATTTCACCCCACCCACCACGGGGCCCTGCGATTCTCCCGTAGTAGGTGGGCACACCGGCGCGCCGGGCGAAACCAGTTGCACCGGCTGTCACGGTGGAACGGCCAACACCGGCCCCGGCAGTTTGGCCCTGACGCTCAGCGACACCACGCTGCGCTATGTGCCGGGCGAAGTGTTTAATGCTACCGTCTGGCTTAGACAGACAGGGATTGACAAGTTTGGCTTTGTCGGGCTGGCTCTGAAAGATGCTGGCAATACAACGGTCGGCACGTTCACGATCGACGATGCGGTGCGCACCCGGACCTACAGCGATGGCCCGCGCAAGTACGTTTCGCACACGCCATGCGGCGCCGATGCCACTCCGCCGGACAGCCTTTCCTGGACCTTCCATTGGAAAGCCCCTGCGACCAATGTGGGCAACATCACGCTTTATCTTGCGGGCTTGGCGGCCAATCACAACCACGCCCTGAGCGGCGATGACACGTACACCTTGATGGTGCATCTTGTACCCGACTCCATGATGCTGGGCGTACACGGCCTTGCTTCGGCCAGTCGTCTACAGGTCTGGCCCTGTCCAGTGACCGATGTCATTCACTTCGCCAACGAAGGTGCAAAAGACAAGCTGACAGCACATCGGGCAGAGATTTGGTCGGCAGACGGCCGATTGCTTTGTACGACGGCCCTGACCCAAAGTCAAGTTCCCGTGGACAATTTGGAAGCAGGAGTCTATCTGTTGCGCCTGACCGACCGCGACGGAATGGCTATGGGGCAAACCACTTTTGTTAAACAATAAATCTATTCTTACCATCTACTGCATGAACAGATACTTCCGTCCCTCGAAATTGGGAATCAAAGCCTCGCTTTTGTTGGCTTGTGCGTGTTTGGCCAATGCCCCCGCCGTTTTTCCCCAATCCTCCCTGCAATGGAGCGACTCCATTGTGGTGGCAACGGAAACGGCCTACATCACTGCCCCACGTGTGGCGTTGCTCACTGACGGTACTCCCATAGTGGTTTGGGGCGTGAGCAGCAATCCGAATAAAATCTGGCTTTCCCGTTTGCAAAACGGCGCGTTTTCCAATCCGTTAAGCGTGTTGGAAAGCCCTTACCTGCCCAGCCTTTTCGGCTTTGCAGGGTTTGACGTAGCGGTTAGCGGCGACCAAGTTTTCATGACTTTCGAGCGCTTGCAATCGGGAATCTTCATGACCCATTCGGGCGATGGCGGCCTTTCTTTTGACACGCCAGAATTAGTAGAAGGCAATCCGGCTGGCGGTTATGTCACCCTGTCCAGTATCGCGGTAGATGGCATAGGCAACCCCATGGTTAGCTATATCCGGGACAAAAACGGATCGAAGTATCAGTTCCGGCGCTCTACAGATGGAGGGCTGAGTTTCTTGCCGCCTGTGGAAGCCAGCGCGCCTGCTGCGGGCGGCGCGGTGTGCGATTGTTGTACTTCCGACATGCTGGTTTCAGGTGATACGGTTTGGTTGGTGTTTCGCAACAACAATAACAACTTGCGAGACATTTGGGTAACGCGTTCTACGGACGCTGGTGCTACATTTGATATAGCCACGGATATGGATGATACAGATTGGACTATCAATGTCTGTCCCATCAGTGGACCGCAAATGGCACAGATGGGTGATAGTATTTTGACCGTTTGGAAAAGCGGGGCTGGTGGTGGTTCTCGCGTGTACGGAAGTAGCCTTCATGGCGGCACGATGGAACAAGGTTGGCAGTTTGATTTTTCAACTTCAGACACTGTCGTAACGATTCAAAACCAGCCGGATATAGCTGCACAGGGCGATACAGTAGGTGTAGTGTTCCAAGAAAATGGGAGAGAAATTGTATTTGCTTTTTCAGCCACGGGCGCAAAAGGTTTGAACGACCAATATTACAGATTTTCCTTGCCAGAGCATTTCTTGCAATTTCCTACAGTTGTTTTCCGCGATGGCGTTTTTCATTTGGTTTATGTGGATGCTACATCGGGGCAGGTGCTTTATCGGCAGGGGACGGTGATGCCGACGGTTGCGGCAAAAGAACCGATGGCTGACCTTGTGGAGGTTTCGGTATTCCCAAACCCTGTTTCCGGCAACTTTTTTTGGATACAAAGCAAGTCATCTGATTTGCTGGAATGGGCCCTGTTCGACGTTTTTGGCAAAAAATATTTGACGCAAAAAGCGAGCGGCTACGACGCGAAAATTGAAATGACAGGATTAACCAAGGGGATTTATTTTTTGAAAATTATGACTACGAAAGGGGAGGTGGTTCGGAAATTGATAAGAAATTGAGCCCTTTGCAACTGGTTAGATTAGGGGCAGTGCCCCGAAAATAAATTCCTTGCTCATGCGCCACACCCGTCAATACTATCTACGCCGCTTCCACCGCTACATGGGCGTGACTATTGGGATTCAATTTTTGCTTTGGACCATTGGCGGCCTGTATTTCAGTTGGTCGGACATGGACGAGATTCACGGCGACTACCAGCGCAAACCCCCTCCCCTGCTCGTGCCCGACACGGCGGCTTGGGTGTCGCCCACAGTCGTGCTTGCCAACCTGTGGGCAGCAGGCGAACAGCCTGACAGCATTCTAAGTTTGCGGCTCGTGCCAGTGTTGGGCACTCCTTGCTGGCAAGTGATTTTTTTGGAAAAAAACGCGCAGCACCGTCACCCGCGCAAAGCCCGATTGGCGGATGCCCGAACAGCTGCGTTGCGGCCAGCTTTGTCGAAAGAGGAAGCAGTGGAGGCAGCCAGCCGTCAATTCAATGGCGAGCCAATTGTCCAATCAGTGGCTTATCTCGACGAGGTGCCGACCGACCACGAGTACCGCGAAAACGCCCTGCCTGCTTGGGCCATTTCCTTCACCCATCCGACAAACACAACGGTGTATGTCGCCGCCGAACTCGGCACGGTGGAAAAATTCCGCAACGACAAATGGCGGCTGTTCGATTGGCTTTGGATGTTTCACACCATGGACTACGAAAGCCGCGACCACATCGGCAACTGGCTGCTGCGGGCGTTCTCCATTTTGGGGTTGCTTACCATTTGCTCAGGGTTCACGCTGTTTGTGGTAACTTCACTGAACATTCAAAAATGGTTTAGAAAATGAAATCTTACACTTTTCTCCTCGCCCTCGCCACCGTTTGGTTTTCCCAAAATATGACTGCCCAAACCCTCACGGGCACCGTCACCGACCCCTTGGGCGCACCCGTCCCGAACGCCCGGGTGACGATATTTCTCAACGACACCTCCATGTTCCGCGAGGCCCGCACCGATGCCGTTGGGGTCTATCTATTTGAAAACCTCCAACCCGCCTACTTCTTTTTCAACGTGGCGGCGCGCGGCTTCGAACTCTTTCAAAATGCCACCACAGGCATCGTCGGCACGGTCGTCCACGACGCGCAACTCGAACCGGAAACCCAGCCCGGCCAATGGACGACGATCATGGACTCGCCCGAACCGCTCGGCGGTACCGACCTCGGCGTGCTGTTGCCCAACGGTCGCATCTATTACTGCCACAGCACCAAAGACCCTTTCGTGTTCGACCCCACCGTCAACGACACCATGTTCATTCCGGGCGACAACCTGGTGCAAGGATGTGCCGCCACCAAACTGCTTTGGAACAATAACGTCATCATGGCGGGCGGCACGGAGCAGGAAGTCTACGGCCCCGGCACCCGCAAAATCAAGCAGTTCAATCTCGCCACGCAGACCTGGCAACCGATGCCGAATATGCTCGATTACCGCTGGTATCCTGCCATGACACAGCTGGCCAACGGCAAATTGCTCATCGTGGGCGGCGGCGGGCTCAACAACCCCGTCCGCGTAAAAACTTCCGAGCTCTACGACCCGATCGCGGGCACTACCGCATGGACGGATATGGTGGCCATCGGTATGGAACAATCCCCCCTCCTGATGTTGTACAGCGGCAAAGCCTTGATGACTTTCCGCCCGCCGCAACTTTTCAACCCGGTGACGGCACAATGGGATTTGGCCGCCGATTTTGTGCAAGGCAACCGGATGCCCAATGGCGATCACGTGGACCACGAGCTGGTGCATTTGCCTGAGGGCGATGTGGTTGCCATCGGCTTCAAACCCTTTCCGGCGGGTAGCGGCGGCAATCTCGTGGAGCGTTACAATCCTGCCGCCAACAACTGGGTGCTGCGTGCCAACTTCGCGCCACTTCGCTCCCGATCCGAAACCGTGCTTACCCCTGACCGCCGCATCCTTGTCATCGCCGGCGCCAAAGAGGATCCTGCCGATCCCACACCAGTGAACCAATGGGGTTATATGGACTTAACAGACCAGTATGATCCGTATGCTGATACCTGGCGACGGCTCGCGCAGATGCCTCGCAAACGCGAGTACCATGCGCTGGCAATCTTGGTGCCGGATGGCCGCGTGATCGTCGTAGGCGGAGAAGGGCAACCCGGCAACGAGCCGCCCAAAAGCGTCATTGACGCGTATGAGCCGCCTTACCTTTTCCGGGGCGTTCGCCCGCAAATCCTGAATTTGAGCAAGACCGACTACCAGCGCGGGGAGACGATTCAGTTTGATGTGGCGCGTACAAATGCGCCAACCGCCGTAGTACTGCAAAGCACCCAAGCCGTGACACATATGGTAAACTCAGGGGAAAATCGTTTCCTGGATTTGAATTTTTCGACTGAAAACCAAGCCGTTACGGCGGAAATCCCGAACGATTCACTGCGGAGCTTGCCGGGCTGGTATATGCTGTGGGCAATGGTGGACGATATTCCTTCGGAAGCCCGCATGGTGCGGATTTTGCCAGGTCAGGCGCCGACTGTTGAAACCCCGCCCATAGCTTCATTTTCGGCCACGCCAACTACTGGCTGTGCTCCGCTCACGGTTCAGTTTGACAATACTTCTTCAGCCAATACAACGGGCTTCAACTGGCAATTCTCAGGTGGCACGCCAGATACATCCACCCTCCAAAATCCCTTGGTCGAATATGCAGTCCCAGGCACTTATCTAGTCAGGTTCACTGCGAGCAATGCTGCAGGAAGCGACAGCATTGTGCAAAACATCGTGGTCAAGCCCTTGCCGCTGGCTGGATTTGATTTTCTGGTTTCAGGTAAAACGGTGGACTTCGGCAATCTATCACAAAATGCCGACACGCTTCTCTGGGATTTTGGCGACGGCAATAGCAGCAGCGAGACAAACCCTTCCCATGTCTATGCTGCCAATGGTGATTATACCGTAACACTCACTGCCATAAATGATTGTGGCACGAGTATCATGGAACAAATTATAACCATCTCGACCGTTGGAATGGAAGAAGCTGACTGGATCGGGGCCTTTCGTCTTTACCCTAACCCAGCAGTAGAAAGCATTGTGTGGGTGATGAACGGAGATGTATTTCACCCCGAAGTCATCCAGCTACTTGATGCGCAAGGAGGCATTTGCCGTACCTGGGTGAGCGATCCGCTTCCAAAAACACTTTCCACGGTAGGTTTGCCGACGGGGGTTTATTTCTTGAAGATAAAGACTGCTCGGGGAGTGTTTACTAGAAAAGTCGTTTTGGAAAATTGAGATAATTGGCAAAACCGAAACAAAAAGCACTTTCATGTCACATGGAAGTGCTTTTTGTATTTAAAAACAAGCCGATGAGTGAATTCTATAACTTATTGACAGAATTGTGTAACGCGCTCCACTTGCAAAATAGAGACTTTTATAGCGCAATAATTCAATTGCGAAATTCAAACACATACTATGATGATGGACAAAACGATGGAGATGTGCGATGCTGATGGGGCAAAGTGTACCATGATGATGGAGGCGATGCAGCCGCACCCAAATGTGATGAAGTCCATGAAGGGAATGTGCGACATGAATATGATGCTGAAAAAATAAACAGATTTCTCCTCTTGACATTTTACAGAAGCGTTTCGCTTCGGGGCAAATAACAAAGGATGAATACCAAGAGCAAAAGAAAATTTTAGAGAACGTTTAAAAATTAAAAACAATGGCAAACAAAAATGATGCAGCCGATAAGGTTGTCAAAAAAAAGGCGAAGAAGAAAATATCTGCTTTGAAAGTAGATGCCTCACTACATAGTGCAGTAGATCATGTGAGGGCCGATTCCTCATCGGATATAATGGGCAGTAGCGGATTAATAAATACAGGGCCGGTTACTAATTATAAACGGAGGAAGTAATCTTCTGCACAATCAACTTTGCGTTTGCAAAAATCGGGCAACAGCGAATCTGAAGAAAACATTAAATATTACGCAAAATTAGGTCGTTCCGATTGCTTGAAAATGAAGCAGCCGGTGCGACATAATTCGTCTTAGGAACGGGCAAATAATAACTTGCTACTTTCAGGTAGATTACTTTTTGCTCAGACAGCTATCTTTTTGTGCGAATGGCGGGGCTCTTTTATCAAAAAGATGGGCGGTATGGGCGGAAAGGAATCAGATGAAAGTAACAAGTTGTCATTTACCCGTTCCTTAAACCAATCAAAATTTAAAAATCATGGAAAAATCAATCCTGCATACTTACCACATCAGTGGTATGAGTTGCGGCGGCTGTGTTTCAACCGTTAAGAATAAATTGTCCGCTGCCTCTGGAGTAACATCCGTAAAAATTGACTTGGCAAAGAAGCAAGCAGAAATTACTTCTTCCCAAGCGATTAAAGCGGATACGCTACAGGAAGCATTAAGCAATACGGGCTATACTATTTCTGAGCTAAGGGCTTAAAGAATGAATTCAAACTTTCGCATTCGCTAAATTCCGTATGTTTCAAAAACCTGCGAGATTTAGCGGATGCGATTTTCTATTTTGGTTATCGAATAAATTAAACGAGTTACAAAAATAAATTTCAATAAGAAGATGTTTAAAAACGATTTAATAAAGATTGGAATAAGCACACTCAATAACCTTTAAAATAGAAAAAAATAGAAATAGAAAAAATGAAATCAACAACAAATATAACAACACTGTTTCTGGACATTGGCGAAGTGCTGCTGACAAATGGGTGGGGGCATGAATTGCGGCAGCTTGCTGCAGCGGAATTCAACCTTGATTACAAAGATTTCAATGCCCGGCATGCCATTGCCTTCGAAACTTATGAAATAGGCAACCTTACTGCGGACGAGTATTTAGACATTGCTGTTTTTTATGAACCAAGGGATTTCACAAAAGATGCATTCCGGCAATTCATGTTTAGCCAGTCTAAGCCGTACCCGGAAATGATCGGATTAATAAAGAGGCTTAAAGCACAATATGGTTTAAAGACCATTGCAGTAAGTAATGAAGCGAGGGACTTAAATACCTACAGGATTGATGAATTTGGATTAGCGAGCTTTATTGATTTTTTTGTTTCCTCCACGTATGTGCACATACGCAAGCCCGACAAGAACATTTTTAAACTGGCACTTGACATGGCGCACGTGCAGCCGGATGAAGTGCTTTATATTGATGACACGGAAGTATTTATAACCATTGCTGAACGTATGGGTATAAAAGGGATTTGGCATGTAAACTATAAAACAACCTGTGAAAAATTGCAATCATTCGGATTTGAAACCAGTGTATGAAAAATAAAAATAAAAATATTCTGGCAATAAATGGTGGTTCGTCCAGCATCAAATTCGCCTTGTACGATATGGCTGAAAATTTTATTAAAATCTTTTCAGGACAGATAAAAAGAATAGGGTTGAGCGGGCCTGAGTTTACCGTTATCAACAATATCCAGAAAAAAAATGAAATAATAATTGATGCGAAAAATTTTACAGAAGCCGCTGAAGTGCTCATCGAATGGTTAAAAAAACAAAAGGATTTTGAACAGGTGATATGCATAGGCCATCGCATTGTTCACGGAATGAAGCATACACAGGCTGAAATAATAGACGAAGATTTATTGAATGAAATAGATCAAATCAGTGATTACGACCCCGATCATCTTCCGGCAGAAATAGAAATGATAAGATTGTTTAAAAATGAATTTCCCTCTTTGATGCAGGTTGCCTGTTTTGACACAGCCTTTCATACTACCATTCCTGCAGTGGCGAAAACATTTGCCCTTCCAAAACGCTATTTTGAAGAAGGTATTCAGCGGTATGGGTTTCACGGCATTTCTTATAGCTATTTAATACAGGAGATTAAAGATCAAAATGAAGCAGAAGCAAACGGGAAAATTATACTGGCACATCTCGGCAACGGCGCCAGCCTTGCAGCCGTTAAAGAGGGGAAATGTATAGATACGAGCATGGGTTTTACGCCTTCCGGGGGCATACCCATGAGCACAAGGAGCGGAGACCTCGACCCCGGCGTTGCCTGGTATTTAATGCAAAAAGGAATGGATGCAGCACAATTTAATGAGCTCATCAATCATCAATCGGGCTTGGAGGGTATTTCAGGTATGAGCTCAGATATGCAGGATTTGCTGCAACATGAAAAAGAAAATAAAGATGTGGCACTGGCAATTGATATTTTCTGTTACCAGATAAAAAAATACATCGGCGGATATGCGGCAGCATTAGGTGGATTGGATATGCTGGTTTTTTCGGGCGGCATAGGAGAAAATGCCCCCGTAATTCGTGAGCGAATATGTAATGGTTTGGGATATTTAAATATTCATATAAATGAAGAAAAAAACAACAAAAATCATTGGCAGATTTCGGGCGATGAAAGCAAGGTAAAAATTTATGTGGTTCCAACAAATGAAGAATTAATGATTGCCAAAATGACTGCTGAATTATATGAAAAAGGCATAAAGTATACGGAGACATTCATGTGCAGGTACTTGAAGGTAAAATAAATTTCTGCACAGCGCAACAAACTGTTTCACTTAAAAAAGGACAAATGATTGCTTTAAAGGCAGATACTCCACACAGTGTAAAGGCTTTAGATGAAAGTTTTTTTCTGCTTACCGTGTTCGTTACGGGTTATTCTTGATATAGCATTTGACTATACCTCGTACCGCCATGTTTTGTGCATGGAGAGAGGCCACGTTTACTAAACTTTGAAAGTTTAGTAAACGTATTTCTCAGTGTCATCCGTGTTCCACCTAACCAGTTACCAATTAAATTAAAATATTATGGAAACAGAAATTATAAATACAGCGGTTGAAACTTTATCGCCAGAATTGCTTCAAAAAATGAATGCTTATTGGCGGGCTGCCAATTACCTTTCAGTGGGGCAGATGTATTTGCACCAGAACCCGCTGCTAAGAGAACCGCTAAAACCGGAAAATATCAAGAACATGCTCCTTGGGCATTGGGGCACTACGCCCGGGCAAAACTTTATTTATGTGCATCTCAATCGCATCATAAAAAAATATGACCTCGATATGATTTACATTTCAGGCCCCGGTCATGGCGGGCCGGCTATTGTCGGCAATGTTTACCTGGAGGGGACTTACAGTGAAGTATATCCGAACATCAGCCAGGATGAAGAAGGGTTACAAAAATTGTTTAAGCAATTCTCTTTTCCAGGCGGTATTCCCAGCCATGTTTCACCCGAATGTCCAGGCTCTATACATGAAGGTGGTGAGCTTGGCTATTCACTCAGCCATGCTTTCGGGGCGGCTTTTGATAACCCTGATTTAATTGTGGGTTGCGTGGTAGGCGATGGCGAGGCAGAAACGGGGCCCTTAGCCACTGCATGGCATTCCAACAAATTTTTGAATCCTGTTACTGATGGCGTGGTGCTGCCCATCCTTCATTTGAATGGCTACAAAATTGCCAATCCCACGGTGCTTGCCCGCATCAGCCGTGAAGAATTGGATCAACTGTTTAAGGGTTATGGCTGGAAGCCTTACCTGATTGAAGGTGACGACCCCATGGAAATGCACCAAAAAATGGCGCAGTTGATGGATAAAGTCATTGAAGAAATAAAGGCGATAAAACAGCATGCCGTTGAAAACAATGATGCTGAACGTCCCATTTGGCCAATGATTATTTTAAAGTCGCCCAAAGGATGGACGGGCCCAAAATATGTGAATGGCTTAAAGATAGAAGGCACTTTTAGGGCGCATCAGGTGCCCATAACAGACCCTGCTACCAACCCTGAACATTTACAGCAATTGGAAGACTGGCTAAAAAGTTACAAGCCCGAAGAACTTTTTGATGAGCGTGGAAGGTTCAATTCTGAACTCGCTGAGTTGGCTCCAAAAGGTGAACGGCGAATGGGTGCCAATCCGCACGCCAATGGTGGCTTATTGCTTCACAATCTTCGCATGCCCGATTTTCGTGATTATGGAAATGCCCTAAAGAATCGTGGAGAAAAAGGCCCGGGTGATACATTGGCTTTAGGGACTTTTATGAGGGATATAATAAAATTGAATTCAGATAAAAGAAACTTTCGTGTTTTTGGCCCCGATGAAACGTTGTCAAACAAATTGAATGCAGTGTTTGAAGTGACTAACCGCCAGTGGGAAGCGCCCATCATTGATACAGATGAATTTTTGAAAAAGGATGGACGGGTAGTAGAAATGCTGAGCGAGCACCAATGCGAAGGCTGGCTGGAAGGGTATCTTTTAACAGGAAGACATGGGTTGTTCAATTGCTATGAAGCGTTCATCCATATCATTGATTCCATGTTCAACCAGCATGCCAAGTGGCTAAAAGTAACTTCAGAACTTCCCTGGCGCAGGAAAATCGCTTCACTCAATATCCTTTTGGCTTCACACGTCTGGCGGCAGGATCATAATGGGTTTACCCACCAGGACCCCGGTTTTATTGACCATGTAGTGAATAAAAAAGCATCTGTTGTCCGGGTGTATCTGCCACCTGATGCCAATTGTTTGTTATCGGTGATGGATCACTGTTTCCGGAGCAGGCATTATGTAAATGTGATAATAGCAGGCAAGCATCCTGCCCCACAATGGCTTTCTATGGAAGAGGCCGTCATTCATTGCACCAAAGGAATTGGTATCTGGGAATGGGCAAGCAATGACAAAGCCGAAGAACCTGATGTCGTAATGGTCTGTGCCGGTGATGTGCCGACACTTGAAACATTGGCCGCAGTATCCATACTAAGAGAGAAATTGCCTGACCTGAAAGTACGGGTTGTGAATGTGGTTGACCTTATGAAATTGCAACCTGTAATAGAACACCCGCACGGATTAAGCGATGCCGATTTTGATACATTATTCACTAGAAACAAACCGGTAATTTTTGCATTTCACGGCTATCCATGGCTTATTCACCGGCTCACCTACAGGCGCACCAATCACAGCAATATTCATGTGCGGGGCTATAAAGAAGAAGGCACCATTACCACCGCTTTTGACATGACCGTGCTGAATGACCTTGACCGGTTTCATTTGGTAATGGATACACTCAATAGGTTGCCACATTTGAAAGATAAAACCGCTTACTTGAAACAGGAAATGCAGGATAAGCTTATTGAACACAAATCTTATATCCGTAAGAATGGGTTGGACATGCCGGAAATAAGAGATTGGAAATGGAAAGTAGATGATTCAAAGAAATGAAGTTTAATTAACCGACAAATCAAACAATAATGACAACTGGGATAAAATTAGGCCGGTAATTAGAAAATTAAACTATGGCAACACTGAACGATAATATATATCCAATAGAAAAGGCTCATTCAATGAAGGTTGACGAGCTTGCAAAGCTGCTGGATGTAAATCTGCAATCCGGGTTAGAAGAAAGCAGTATCAATGAAAAGATTGCAAAATATGGCTTAAATAATTATGCAGCGAAAAAGCAACAAAGTATCTGGATTATTTTATTTGAACAATTTAAAAGCCCGATAATATTATTACTGGTAGTAGCCGCTGGTTTTTCTTTTTTCTTTGAAGATTGGATAGAAGGGTTTTCCATTATTACTGTAATTTTTATTACCGCAGCGCTGGGTTTTATTATGGAATTACAAGCCCGTAATTCCATGAAGGCATTAAAGGAAATGGATATCAGCGTTTCAAAAGTATGGAGAGACAATGCCATTAATGAAATTCCGTCTGAAAGAATTGTACCCGGAGATGTGTTGGAGTTAGAAGCTGGTGATATGGTAATGGCTGATGCAAGATTAATGGAAGCAAATCAATTCGAAGTTGATGAGTCCGCACTTACAGGAGAATCATTAGCAGTTGAAAAAAATATTGAAATTATAAAAAAGGATGTTTCCCTTGCTGATAAAATAAATTTAATATTTAAAGGTACTTCTGTTGTAAAAGGCAATGCCAAAGCCATCGTAACCGGTACAGGACTTCATACAGAATTAGGAAAAATTACGCAGATGGTTGAAACCGCAAAACAGGAGGATACCCCATTAGAAAAAAAGCTACAGGGCCTTACAAAAGTATTAATGGTGGTTACGGCTGTATTTGCAAGCATATTTATTATTACAGGATTGTTACAGGGCAAACAGTTTTACCTTATTGTAGAAACAGCTTTGGCATTGGCGGTGGCTGCTATACCAGAAGGGCTGCCTGTTGTAAGTATTATTGCACTTACTTACGGCATGTTGCGCCTGGCAAAGAAGCATGTACTTATTAAAAGGCTGGCATCTGTAGAAACACTTGGTGGCATCAATGTCATCTTTACGGATAAAACTGGTACATTAACAGAAAATAAAATTGATGCAAACAAGTTGGTATTTTTTGATGAAGATATAACGATAGATAAAAGTGGCGAAGATAGTGGTATCGTAATTAAAAAAAATAAAACTGCGTTTGAAAAGTTATTACTCATTTCCACCTTATGTAACAATGCCGTAATCGAACAGGAAAAAAATAAGAAAAAATACTTGGGCGACCCTATTGAAATCGCACTATTGCAATTTGTAAAATCCAGCAAAACAAATGGGGCAGATATAAACGCATCCTATCCCCGTATAGCAGAAGAACCATTTAATTCTGAAACAAAATTAATGGCCACTTTGCATAAAAAAGATACCGGCAACTTTGTGGCGGCAAAAGGTGCCGTAGAAGAATTAATAAAGAAATGCAGCTTTTATTGTGTCAGCGATAGGGTAGTACCTTTAGCAGATGCCGACAAAAAAATATTTCTACAAAAAGCAGAAATAATCCAGGCACATGGCTCAAAAGTATTGGCATTTGCTTTTAAAGAAGCTGCCAATATCTCCACCAATAATTTTTTGTCAGACTTAACGCTTGCAGGCCTAATAGGTTTTTTAGACCCTCCTCGAATGGAAGTGGTGGGTGCATTGCAATCGTGCAGGGATGCAGGCATTAAGGTTATTATGATAACTGGTGACCATCCGGCAACAGCACTCAGTATTGCTGAAAAAATAAAGCTATCAGAAAAAGACAATGTTGTTATCAATGGCACAGAATTAGACACCAAATTGTTGGAAGAAAAATTATTCGCCGCTACTATTTTTGCAAGGGTTACACCAAAGCAAAAGTTAGACATGGTAAGCCTATATCAGAAGCGGGGCAATATTGTTGCCATGACGGGTGATGGAATAAACGATGCTCCTGCCCTAAAAAAGGCAGACATTGGTATTGCCATGGGCATACGAGGCACACAGGTGGCAAAGGAAACGGCTGCGATGATTTTAAAAGATGATTCGTTTACTTCTATCGTTGCAGCCATCATGCAGGGCAGGGTGATTTTTAAAAACATTAAAAACTTTTTAATGTACCTCCTCTCCTGCAACCTTAGTGAAATATTTATTGTATTTTTTTATGGGTTATTAAACTTTCCGTTTTCGATACTTCCTTTACAAATCCTCTTCCTCAATTTGGTTACCGATATTTTTCCGGCGCTGGCATTGGGTCTTGGTAAAGGCAATAAATTGATTATGAAAATGCCACCACGAAATCCGCAGGAGCCTATTGTAATTAAAAGAGATTGGTTTACAATAAATGCGTATGCGGTATTACTGGCTTTGCCTATTCTGCTAGTAACCTGGTATTGCAGTTATTACTTAGGGTACGATGCAAAATTGTGTAACAATATCACCTTCTTCAGTCTTGCTTTATCACAATTGTGGCACGTGCTAAATTTGTCTTCCCGTAAAATTTCCTTCATTAATAATGAGATTACCCGTAATAAATTTACTTGGGCAGCCTTGCTGTTATGTATTGCAATCATGGCTGTGTTCTATTTCATTAGTCCGCTTAATAAATACTTAGGGCTTCAAATGCTAAGCACAAACACCTGGTTAATTATAGCGGCTACCAGCATTGTACCTGTTTTTTTAATTCAACTGTTTAAAAGAGTTTTTAAAATTATTGATTAAGATGAATAAGCAAATATTAAAAGATACCATTCAGCAACTCTTTGTCGGCGGCAAAGGGTTGCTGGCCATGGACGAAAGCAACGGCACCTGCAACAAACGCTTTGCCGCCGCCGGCATTCCCCAAACAATTGAAATGAGACGCAGTTATCGTGAACTGATTGTTACTACACCCGGTTTGAATGAAAGTATTGGCGGCGCTATTCTGTATGATGAAACCATACGGCAGCAAACCAAAGACAGCGTTTTGTTTACAGATGTGCTGCTTAATGCTGGAATTATCCCGGGTATTAAAGTGGATACAGGTGCCAAGCCAATGGTCGGCTTCCCAAATGAAAAAATTACGGAAGGATTGGATGGCTTGAGGGAGCGTTTGGAGGAATATAAAACAATGGGTGCCCGTTTTGCCAAATGGCGTGGCGTGATCACAATGGGCAATGGAATCCCAACAACAGCATGTATTAGAGCCAATGTACATGCACTTGCACGGTATGCAGCTTTATGCCAGGAGGCAGGCATTGTACCTATTGTAGAGCCCGAAGTACTCATGACGGGTAATCACAGCATGCAGCAATGTTATGATGTAACTGAGCAGGTTTTAAAAACGCTTTTCTATCAATTGTATCAATATAAAATTGATCTGGAAGGAATGATCCTAAAACCAAACATGGTAATTGCAGGAGCGGAAAGTGCGGCACAAAATACTATTGATGAAGTCGCAGAAGCTACTGTAAATTGTTTACGGTCTTCTGTCCCGGCGACTATGCCTGCTATTGCATTTTTATCAGGCGGACAATCCCCAGAAGATGCGGCAGCACATTTGAATGCGATCAATAAAAATTTTAAAAACCATCTGCCGTGGATAGTAACTTTTTCTTTTGCAAGAGCCATTCAGCAACCTGCGCTGGATAAATGGAAAGGAGCGGAAGCGAACATTGAAGAAGCACAAAAATTATTATATCGCCGTGCAAAATCCGACGCTGCCGCAAGGCATGGAGAATACATTGCATTATTGGAATAATCATTTGTTTAGCAAGTAAAATTTATAGAACAATTGTAACTGGTTAGCCTCCGGCTAACCAGTTACTTTAAAACATATAAAAAATGAAAAAGAATAACAAGGACAGGTTACCCAAAAATAAGGAGGCCTTAAAACAGGCACCTGTAACATCTACAAAAAAAAATGAACAGGGAGGCACAAATTCAATCTTCCCTCAAGAATATGAAGAACAGCTAAGCACGGACATTCGTATGAAATCCCAACCCTTAGAAGCTCAGGGCAAAACAACCGCTGAACAGATGCGGATTGGTATTGCAGCAGACCATGGGGGATTTAAATTGAAAAAATTCCTGTTAAAAATGCTGTCCGAAGCAAAGTATGAAGTAATTGATTTTGGCAACAGCGAGTTGAAGAACGATGATGACTACCCGGATTTTGTAATTCCCCTGGCAGATGCGATAGCAAATGGTACCGTGGAACGTGGCATTGCTGTTTGTGGCAGCGGAGTTGGAGCCTGTATTGCAGCAAACAAAGTTGCTGGTGTTAGAGCCTGCCTGATCACAGAAAAATTTTCGGCACAACAGGGTGTTGAAGATGATAATATGAATATGATCTGCCTTGGCGGCCGTGTGATTACACAGTCTTTAGCCGGGGAACTGGTGAATATTTTCCTGAAAGCAAAATTCAGCAACGCAGAAAGACACAATCGCCGGCTGGCAAAAGTGGCAGCTATTGAAAACAGAAATTAAGATCATCTAAAAAAAATTCTTGTTAAAGCACAAACCATTGTCAATGCTGCTTTGCAGATAAATTAAACAAACGTATGAAATTAAAATTGATTCCCGCAGCACATGAGATCATATCGAATATGAGAGCCTTTTTCCAGGTAAGTGATACTAATCTAAACTATTTAAATGAAGAGCCGCTGAGAGATGAACTATTCAGTTCTGATCAAATGGAGCGTTTCGGTAAAACACTGGCTACAAGGCATAAACTAAGTACAAACCCTGGAAAAGATCATTTGCTGAAACGGCTGGCAAACAATGAAGACACTCTACAGGAAGTACGCAAATTGCTTACAGATTCAATTAAAAAAAATTATCAGGTAACGCCGGCTGGCGAATGGCTTATAGACAATTTCTACCTGATAGAAGAACATATCCTGATCGCTAAAACACATTTCCCAAAAAATTACAGTGAAGATTTGCCCCAGCTTCTAAATGGCACATCTACGGGTATTACACGCAGTTATGACATTGTTCTCCAGATAATCTCTCATAGTGATGGAAGAATAGATATTGAAAGCCTTAGCCGTTTTGTGGAGGCATATCAAACAATTGTAAATTTAAAATTGGGTGAACTGTGGTCTATTCCCATTATGATTCGCCTGGCATTGATTGAAAATATCAGGCGTGTGTCTGCCCGCATCGCTATTGACAAAGTTGACAGGAACCTGGCTGACTACTGGGCAGAAAAAATGATTGACACTGCGGAAAAAAAACCTAAAGAACTAATACTGGTACTAGCCGATATGGCACGGTCTGCCCCGCCGATTAAGGGGGCATTTGTTTCTGAATTAATACGCCAGTTACGCGGAAAAGGCCCCGAGCTTGCTTTGCCACTTAACTGGATCGAACTCCAATTATCGGAAAGTGGGTTAACGGGTACCGAATTGGTTAATGCTGAAAATCAAAAACAGGCTGCAGACCAGGTTTCTATAAGCAACAGCATTGGAAGTCTTCGGTTGCTGGGAGCAATGGATTGGAGAACCTTTGTTGAATCACACAGCATTGTTGAAAAAATACTGTTACAGGATCATGATGGAATTTATGGGCGAATGGATTTTGCTACCCGTGACCACTATCGGCATGTTGTGGAAAGCATTTCAAAGAAAAGCGATTTAAGCGAGGAGGAAGTTGCCCGCATTGCTATACAATTAGTGCAAGATCATTTACCGCCACCAGGAACTGATCAAAGCGCTGCGCATGTTGGATACTATCTGGTAGGAGAGGGTACGGCACAAACAAAGAAGTTGGCAAACATGCGGGTGACTGGTATGGAGAAGATGTCGCAACACATAAATAGGTATGCTTTCCCGGTTTATTTATTTTCAATTCTATTAATTACCACGGGCATTGGGGCTGCTATTTTTTTTAAAGTTTATACAGAAACCAAAAATATATGGCTACTTGGGTTAGTTAGTATTCTTGCCCTATTATGTGCAAGCCAGCTTGCGATTTCGGTTGTTAATTTTTTTGCTACATTACTGGTTAAGCCAAATCTCCTGCCGAGAATGGATTACTCGGAAGAAATACCGCTTTCATCCAGTACAATGGTGGTAATTCCGGCAATGCTTACGACGGTTACTGAAATAGAAAACCTGGTAGAGGCACTCGAAGTAAGGTTTTTGGCAAACAGGAAAGAACATTTGCATTTTGGTTTACTAACAGATTTTACGGATGCTGCGCATGAAACAGTTTCTGATGACCTGATCCTTTTAGATACAGTAAAGAACGGAATTGAAGCGCTGAATAAAAAATATCAAAGAGAAAATAATGATCTGTTCTATCTTTTTCATCGGCCCCGCAAATGGAATCAGCAGGAGAATGTATGGATGGGCTACGAAAGGAAACGTGGTAAACTGTCAGATTTAAATGCCTTGTTAAGGGGAATTACAAAGGAGCATTTTTCTTTGATTACAGGCAATCAATCTGTTTTCCCTGAAATAAAATATGTGATTACACTGGATGCAGATACGCAATTACCGCTTAGCTCCGCATGGAAATTGATCGGAACCATGGCACATCCTTTGAACTGTGCCTGGTACGATGAAAAGAAGAAGCGGGTTACAAAAGGATATGGAATATTGCAGCCGAGAATAACGGTTAGCTTACCTGACATAACCAGTTCGAGATATACGCGAATGCATGGAAATGAACCTGGTATTGACCCATATACCCGAGCGTCTTCAGATGTTTACCAGGATTTGTTTGGCGAGGGTTCTTATATCGGAAAAGGAATTTATGATGTTGATATATTTCAGCAAGTGCTGGATGGTAAGTTTTTAGAAAACCGAATTCTCAGCCATGATCTTTTAGAAGGTTGTTATATCCGCTCTGGATTACTAAGCGATGTTCAATTGTTTGAGAAATATCCGACAACCTATAATGCAGATATGAAAATGCGGTTGCGCTGGATACGTGGCGACTGGCAGATTTTTTCCTGGATTTTGCCATGGGTTAAAGACCCGGAAAACCATTTGTATAAAAATCCCATATCTGCATTATCCCGCTGGAAAATATTTGACAATATGCGGCGCAGCCTGGTGCCCATTGCACTGACGGTATTATTGTTAGTAGCATGGCTTGTTCTTCCTTCCGCTTTATTCTGGACGATTGCAGTGTCTGGAATTATTGTTTTCCCAATTTTTGTTACTTCACTTTGGGATACCCTCAGGAAGCCAAAAGATGTTGTATTAATATACCACCTTAAAAATTCTTTACAGAATCTCAGGGACATTACTGCCAAGACTTTGTTCACGCTCATTTGTCTTCCCTATGAAGCTTATGCAAATTTGACTGCTATCCTGCGAACTATTTGGAGAATGAGCATCACAGGGAAAAATCTGTTGGAATGGAACCCGAGTTCCCATGTGGCACAAACAGATCAATCCAGTTTACGTATTTCTTATTTATTGATGTGGATTGAACCCGTTCTTACGGTAGTTGTATTTGCGATTTTAGCGATTTATTCACCACAAAAGTTGTGGATAGCAGGACCTGTATTGTTGTTGTGGTTCATTGCTCCGTTTATTACATGGTATGCAAGTAAACCTTTGGAGAAACAGGTTGCCATACTTAGCAGTGATCAAAATATTTTTCTTCAAAAGCTTGCCAGGAAAACCTGGAGTTTCTTTGAACGTTTCGTTGTTGTTGAAGACAACTGGTTGCCGCCTGATAATTATCAGGAACAACCTGTGGAACTAATAGCCCATCGCACTTCTCCCACCAATATCGGCCTGTCATTGCTCGCCAACTTAAGCGCCTGTGATTTTGGTTACATAACTACCAGCCAGTTCATTGAGCGCACAAGGAATACAATCACCTCGATGGTGAAGATGGAACGCAACAATGGCCATTTTTACAACTGGTACGATACGGAAACACTGCACCCGCTTTATCCTAAATATATTTCCACTGTTGACAGTGGAAACCTTGCAGGCCATTTGCTGGTATTAAGACAGGGTTTATTGGCATTGCCGCATCAAAAAATTATTAGTATAAAGTTATTCGAGGGGCTTCGTGATACATATCGTGTACTAACAGATACGGTAGCCGAAAATAATATTAAGTTGATGGAACAACTTGCTATTGAATTGGATACAATCTGTAATACTGAAGTAACTTCTTTATATGAAATACAAAAACTTCACGAAGATTTTGCAAAAAAAATGAATCCCATAGTTGAAAAACTAAATGGCGACCCGGGCAGTGAAACATACCGGTGGAAGCAACTGCTTATCGCGCAATCAGAACAGGTAAATCAACATCTTCAAATTTTTGCGCCCTGGTTTTTATTGCGGTCTGCCCCTGCTGCATTCAAAGATAGGTTCGTTTCCCCCGATGCAAACACTACGTGGATTGAACTATTGAAAAAGGCAAAAGAATTACAGGCTGAGCTGAATACCAGGCAGAAGCAAAAAAACACTTCAGATGAAAATCATCGGCTTGAAATAATGCAGTCCGCCTTAACTAAATCAATTGACCATGCGGGCGAATTAATTACTGCATCTGAAAAACTGGCTCAGCAATGCAATGCGTTAGCGGACATGGAATGGGATTTTTTGTATGATAAATCTAGCCACCTTTTTTCTATTGGTTATAATGTACAGGAACACCGTATAGATGCCAGCTATTATGATCTGCTCGCTTCCGAAATAAGGCTATGCATCTTTGTTTGCATTGCGCAAGGAAAACTTCCGGAAGAGAGTTGGTTTGCATTAGGACGATTGTTAACCAGTATGGATGGAAATCCAATTCTTCTTTCGTGGAGTGGTTCCATGTTCGAATATCTTATGCCGCTGATGGTAATGCCGACTTACGAAAACACACTTATTGATCAGTCTTACAAAGCAGCAGTACATTGCCAGATTATATATGGGAAAAGGACAGATTTGCCCTGGGGGATTTCTGAATCGGGTTTCAATATGATCAATGCCAGTTCCCACTATCAATACCGTGCATTTGGCGTTCCCGGACTTGGGTTGAAACGTGGACTTGCAGAAGACACCGTAATTGCTCCTTATGCATCTGTGATGGCGCTGATGGTAGCGCCTGAAAAGGCGTATGAAAACCTGGAGCTGCTTAATAAAAAAGGACTAATGGGAAGATATGGGTTTTATGAAGCGATAGATTATACCCCATCACGTTTACAACGTGGTCAATCCAGCGCTATTGTTAATTCTTTCATGGCGCATCACCACGGAATGAGTTTATTGTCATTAGCCTACCTCCTTCAGGATAAACCGATGCAAAAATTGTTTGAATCAGAACCACAGTTTAAGGCAACACTTTTATTATTACAGGAAAGGATTCCAAAAGCAACTTCCTTTTTTGCACACACTACAGACATAGCGGATATTAATTATACCGCAAGCGGCCAGGAAACAAGGATACTCAATACGCCATCCACGTTAATACCTGAAGTGCAATTATTATCCAATGGAAAGTATCATTTGATGATAAGTAATGCAGGCGGTGGATACAGCCGGTGGAACGATATTGCAATTACCCGCTGGCATGAAGATGCTACCTGCGATAACCGGGGTACTTTTTGTTATATTCGTGATTTGGAAACTGAAACCTATTGGTCTAATACCCATCAGCCCACACTTAAAAAAACAGATAGATATGAAGTAGCCTATTCTCAAGGCCGTGTAGATTTTCATATCTCCCAAAATAAAATAGAGGTCCACACAGAAATTGTCGTTTCGCCGGAAGACGATATAGAAATGCGCAGATTGCACGTGACAAACCGTTCCGGTATCCGCAAAACACTTGAGTTTACCAGTTATGCAGAAGTGGTACTGGCTCCTGCCGCGTCGGATTTAATAGCACCAGCTTTCAGCAATCTTTTTGTTCAAACAGAAATTATTCCGCATCTAAATACGATCCTTTGCACCCGCAGGCCGAGATCTGCGGAAGAACAATCCCCGTGGATGTTCCATTTAATGGAAACAGAAAAAAAAGCTGCTGAAGAAATATCCTTTGAAACAGACAGAATGGCATTTATTGGTCATGGCAATTCGATCGTCAATCCGCAAGCCATGAACAATCCGGGCAAGCTTAGCGGGAGCCAGGGATCCGTTTTAGATCCCATTGTTGCCATCCGTTATAGAATAATCCTTGAGCCTGAAGAAACCATAACTGTTAATATCGTTACAGGCATCGCTTCAACGAAGGAAATCTGCCAGGGTTTGATAAATAAATACCAGGATAACAAATCGCACAAAGACCGTGTGTTTGAAATGGCCTGGACACATAGTCAGGTAGTGCTTCGCCAGTTAAATGCCTCAGAAGGGGATGCTCAGTTATATGGTCGTTTGGCAAGTTCTGTGCTGTTTGCGAATGCTTCGCTTCGTGCCAATCCTGCCATTCTCATCAACAACCACCGGCAACAATCCGGTTTATGGGGCTATGCTATTTCAGGAGATTTGCCCATTGTTCTTTTAAAAATTGAAAACCAGGACAACATGCAATTGGTAAAGCAATTGATACAGGCGCACGCCTACTGGTGTTTGAAGGGACTCGTGGCAGACCTGGTAATCTGGAATGAAGAGCATAACGTGTACCGGCAGGTTTTTCAAAACGACATCCAGTCACTTATACCCGCCGAATTAAATGGTACTAAAGGGGGCATTTTTTTAAGGGCCTCCGACCAGATATCAAATGAAGACCGCATATTATTTCAATCAGTGGCCCGTGTCATCATTGCTGATAGTGGCGGAACATTTGCAGAACAGGTTAATAGAAAAGAACTTACAAAGGTAACAATTCCATTTATGGATAAAAGTCAACCCTATCCACTTTCTTTAACAGCCATACCTCAGCCAAAAGATCTTATCTTTTTTAATGGGCTGGGAGGGTTTTCTCCAGATGGAAAAGAATATGTTATTATAACAGATAGCAATAACAAAACACCTGCGCCATGGGTAAATGTAATAGCGAATCCAAATTTCGGAACCGTTATTTCAGAAAGTGGATCGGCTTATACTTGGACTGAAAATGCACACGAATTAAGACTTACATCCTGGAGCAACGACCCAGTTTCGGATACCAGCGGAGAGGCTTATTATATAAGGGATGAAGAGAGCGGACATTTTTGGTCCACTGCATTGCTGCCTGCGGGTGGCAAGTCGCCGTATATTACCCGTCACGGATTGGGTTATAGTGTTTTCGAACATATAGAAGATGGGATTTATACTGAAATGACCGTGTATGTTGATAGGGTGTCGGCTGTTAAATTCACCGTTTTAAAAATACGGAACCAATCAGGACGGTCCCGTAAATTGTCTGCTACAGGTTATATAGAGTGGGTGTTAGGCGATAACAGAACGAAAACCGCCATGCATATTCATACAGAAATTGATCCTGACAGCGGGGCGATGTTTGCAAAAAACCAATACAACACGGAGTTTAACAACAGGGTGGCTTTTTTTGATGTTGATTATTTGAAAAAAACTTTTACCGGCGATCGCACAGAATTTATTGGCCGTAACGGCAATTTGCAGCATCCCGATGCCTTGTCCCGTATAAAACTTTCCGGAAAAACCGGGCTTGCTTTAGACCCCTGTGCAGCCATCCAGGTTCCTTTTTTTGTAGCAGAAGGCGAAGAACAGGAAATTATTTTCAGGCTTGGTGCAGGTAAAGATTCGAACGAAGCAAGTTTCATAGCCAAACAATTCAGGGGAACCCAAATAGCAACAGAAGCATTGGTAAAGGTGAAAAAATATTGGGAAGAAACCACAGGCGCTTTGCAGGTGGAAACGCCGGATGCTGCCATCAATATCATTACCAACGGCTGGCTTACGTATCAAACACTCTCCTCACGGCTGTGGGGTCGAAGCGGATTTTACCAGTCAGGCGGAGCCTTTGGTTTCAGGGACCAGTTGCAGGATGTTTTGTCGCTGCTGCATACCCGGCCAGAACTTGCGAGGGAACAAATTTTACTTTGCGCGTCACGGCAATTTAAAGAAGGAGATGTACAACATTGGTGGCATCCGCCAGTGGGTCGCGGGGTACGCACCCGTATTTCAGACGATTATCTTTGGTTGCCGTTTGTAACAGCTCAATACGTTAAGCATACAGGGGATATTGCAGTGCTGGATGTATCAAGCGATTTTCTCGAAGGACGCCTGTTAAATCCCGGAGAAGAATCCTATTTTGATCTCCCTGCCGATGCTCATACATCCGCTACACTCTACGAACATTGCGTCCGGGCAATTGAACATGGGCTCAATTTTGGCGTACACGGACTGCCATTAATTGGTACAGGCGACTGGAATGACGGCTTTGATAAAGTAGGTCAGCATGGTAAAGGCGAAAGTGTCTGGCTGGCATTTTTTCTGTATGAAATACTGAATAGTTTTGCAGAGACTGCCAGTTTGCACAACGAACTTGTATTTTCCGACACTTGTAAAAAGGAAGCGAAGCAGTTAAAAGAAAACATTGATAAACATGCCTGGGACGGTGAATGGTATAAACGTGCCTGGTTTGATGATGGAACACCGCTGGGATCTAAAATTAATGAAGAATGTAAGATTGATGCTATTGCCCAAAGCTGGTCGGTTTTGTCAGGAGGAGGAAACGAAAACCTGGTGCATACGGCTATGGAATTGGCGTATAAAAATTTGGTACAAAAAGATGTGGGCATTATTCAGTTGCTGGAGCCGGCGTTCGATAAGTCTGATCTTAATCCCGGCTATATAAAAGGATATGTACCCGGCGTAAGAGAAAATGGCGGCCAATATACCCATGCCGCAGTATGGATGATCATGGCATTTGCCCGGTTAGGCAATAATGAACGTGTCTGGGAATTGTTGAATATGATCAATCCTGTTAACCATGGTAAAACTGCAGCGGACATTGCCATCTACAAAGTTGAACCCTATGTTCTTGCGGCCGATGTGTATTCCCGTGCGCCTCATGCCGGGCGCGGTGGATGGACCTGGTACACCGGTTCCGCTGGCTGGCTGTATCGTTTAATTATTGAATCATTTCTTGGACTGCAGCAGGAGGGAAATATACTGAAATTCAATCCTTGTGTCCCGAAAGAATGGGAATCATTTAAAGCGCACTATCGGTATAAAAATACGGTCTATCATATTGAAGTGGTGCAAATCCCTGCGGGTGAAAAAATGATGGTGACCGTTGATGGAGTGGAAAAGGAGGGAAATATGATTACGCTCATAGAGGATGGGGCTGAACATAATGTAGTGGTAGCCATACATGTACCGACCACGAAGACTCAAGAACAAGTCCAGGTGGTAATGAAAAAATCGGCAACGCCGGTTTCTTTACGAACCATTGGATAATTATCAGTCCTTGAATCAAAAAGCACTTCCGTGTCCGCGTGGAAGTGCTTTTTTTGTTTGTAAACAGGCCCAATATGTGAATCCTGTAACTTATCGATAGAATTGTGTAAGGCTGTCACCCTATAAAACACGGACTTTTATGTCGCAATAATTCAATTGCGAAATTCAAACACATACCATGATGATGGATGCAATGAAGCCACATCCAAATGTGATGAAGTCCATGAAGGGAATGTGCGACATGAATATGATGCCTCACTACATAGCGCAGTAGATCACGTGAGTGCCGATTCCTCATCGGATATAAGCGGTAGTAGCGAATTAGTAAATACAGGGCCTGTTGTTGATTATAAACGGAGGAAGTAATCTTCGGCGGTACTTATAAAAAAGGGCTATAGCTAATCTTTTTATGAAAAAGAATTTCTTTCTTCTTGCGAGTTTCCTATTGGTAGGAACCATCACACATGCTCAAAAACAGGAGGTTTTTTTTGATGTGATTTACAAAGATGAAAAGGTAGGTGTGTTGCATGCTCAGGAGACAAAGACGGAATCTAAATCCTTCAAGCTGCTGACCATTGAGACGAACACCACTTTTCTATTTATTCCTATTCACATGGAATCAGAAGTAACCACGACTCAGAAAAACGGTATATTGCTGGAAGGAACTGCTTACCGAAATGCAAGTCGCAAATCCAATGATGTCATTGCCACGGTTACAAAAATTGGATACAAGCTTTACCAACGAGAGCGAAATGGCGTAAAGGATAAAATCAGGAATCAACACATTACTTATTGTGTAGTCGATCTTTACTTTAAAGAACCTTTGGGCGTTACAAAGGTTTTTTCAAACATGTATGCGCAAATGCTAGAATTGAAGCGAATGGATAATGGGCAGTATCAATTGATTACACCAGACAATAACAATTCTCTTTATTCTTACAAGAATGGAAAATTGATCAGCATAGAAGTAGACACGTTTGCAGGTAAAGTCATTTCCAAACGTATCTAAAATTTGGGATGTTGCCGCCTTGAAATGAAGGAGATTCAAGTTTCTAATGTAACGGGTTTGGGCAACTACAGCAAACGTTGAGTGGTTGAGTATGTTGAGGGTTGAGAAGAGTTGAATTCAATTAGATCATCTAAAATTAACTTCTATATGAATAAAGTAATTCTCCTTAACAAACGGCCACATGGAACACCCACTGTTAATGATTTTAAAATTACCAACGCAGAAGATCCTGCCGCGAAAGACGGTGAGATTCTATTAAAAACAACCTATGTTTCGGTAGATCCCTATTTGCGGGGTAGAATGAATGACACTAAATCGTATGTCCCCCCATTTGGATTAAATAAACCGATACAATCTGGCGTGATAGCCGAAGTGATAGACAGCAAACATGCGGATTTCAAAAAAGGAGATTTTGTTTCAGGCAATTTGAATTGGAGTGAATACCAAACTTCTAATGGAAAAGGATTGCATAAAGTAAGCAGTAGTGACGGAAGTTCCACTCGGCCCGCGATTGCAGCCCATAATTCTGATTAAAAGCGCCACGATGAAAGGGTTCATCATCAGCGATCTTTCAGAATATTTTCCGTCAGCCACAAAAAAATTAACCGCATGGCTCAACGAAAATAAAATATCATTCAGTGAAACGATTATTGAAGGCTTTGATAACATTCCCCAGGCATTTATTGATTTGTTTGAGGGAAAAATCAAGGGAAAATGATTGTAAAAGTTTAACAATACGCACAAAAATAAATTGCAATAAAATGGCTTGCACAAAGTCTACCAACGGAACGACACTGCAAGCCAATCGATTTGGTCACTAAAAACAAACCTTAAACACATGGAAGTATTAATCGTATTAACATCCCATAGCAAATTGGGAAACACGGGAGAAAAAACTGGTTTTTGGATTGAGGAATTTGCAGCGCCTTATTATGTTTTGGCAGATGCCGGAGCTGAAATAACCATTGCCTCACCAAAAGGAGGTCAGCCACCAATTGATCCCAAAAGCGAATTGAAAGATGCGCAAACGCCTTCAACTGAAAGGTTTCATGCAGACAAAGCATTGATGGATAAAGTAGCGCATTCGTTAAAACTCAGCGATGTAAAACAGGAGGATTATGATGCTGTTTTTTATCCTGGTGGTCACGGCCCTTTATGGGACTTAGCAACTGATAAAAACTCGATTAAATTAATTGAAGCATTTTACAATCATCAAAAACCAATCGCTTTTGTATGTCATGCGCCAGCGGCATTGATAAACGTAAAAGCACTTAACGGAGAACCTCTTGTGAAAGGCAAACATTTAACAGGCTTTTCAAATACGGAGGAAGAGGCCGTTAAATTAACGGACGTAGTGCCTTTTTTACTAGAAAACGAACTCACAAAACACGGCGCTCATTACTCCAAAGGAGGTGACTGGGCGTCTTATGTGATAGAAGACGGACTATTAATTACAGGTCAAAATCCAGGTTCTTCAGAAGCAGCGGCAAGGTTGCTTTTAAAAACACTAAAAGGAGAAAAATGATAGCGCTGCCAAGTTTTAAAACAATAGAATTTCATCGGTACTTAAACAAATTATTTGCATGGAAAACATAGTTGAAAGGGAAAAAACCGGTTTAGCGCATAAATCTGAGCACGGAAAAGACAGCGCTGATGAAAAACAAAACGGAAGTGAAAAACAAAAAATCGCTTCTATAAAAACAGTAAATCCCGCCACCAATGAGCTTGTAAAGTCGTTTGAAGAAATGACAGAACAAGCAATTGAATCCGCAATATCGGGTGCAGACAAAGCGTATCAGGATTGGAAAAAAACTTCTTACGAACAACGTGCAGCCCTTCTGCATAAAGTTGCTTCGTTGATGCGCCAGAAAAAAGACACCTTGGCTAAACTGATAACTTTGGAGATGGGCAAGTTGCTTAAAGAGAGCGAAGGCGAAATTGACCTCAGCGCTGACATAGTAGACTACTATGCTGATAATGGCGCTAAGTTTCTTGCAGACCAAACTTTGAAAACTGAATTTGGCGAAGCAGTCGTACGCCATAGTCCAATTGGTGTATTACTGGGCGTAGAACCCTGGAACTTCCCATTCTATCAAGTGGCACGTTTTGCTGCGCCTAATATCATGATAGGAAATGTGATTTTAGTAAAACATGCTTCCAATGTACCACAATGTGGAATTGCTATGGAGAAACTCTTCAAAGAAGCCGGAGCTCCTGACGGTATTTACAGTAATTTACTAATTCCAGGTAGTAAGATAACTATATTGTTAGCTGATGAACGGATTAAAGGAGCTTCTCTTACCGGAAGCGAGACAGCCGGAGCCAGCCTTGCCGAGGCTGCAGGAAAAAATCTTAAAAAATCTGTTTTGGAATTGGGTGGCAGTGATGCGTTTATCGTTTTGGAAGACGCTGATATGGATAAAACCGTTGAATGGGCAGTGGTTGGCAGGATGAACAATACAGGTCAAAGTTGTGTGGCATCCAAACGTTTTATCGTAGTGGAAGCGGTGGCTGATGAATTTCTGAAAAAATTTAAAGAAAAACTAAGCGCACTAAAAGTTGGCGACCCGATGGACAAAGATACGCAGCTTGGGCCTTTATCAAGTGAGGAAGCAGCAGTTCATTTGAATGACCAGGTCAAACGTTCTGTTGCAGCAGGCGCAAAAATTTTATTGGGAGGAAAACGCATTGACCGCAAAGGCGCTTATATGGAAGCCACTATTCTTACGGATATAGTACCCGGTGTGCCGGCTTACTATGAGGAATTGTTTGGACCGGTTGCTTCTTTTTACCGTGTAAAAGATGAAGCAGCAGCCATTAAACTTGCAAACGATTCTCCATACGGATTAGGTGGTTCCATATTCACCAATGACATTGAACGTGGAAAGAAAGTTGCCGATCAGATAGATACCGGAATGGTATTTATCAATCATCCTACCGGGACAAAAGAAGACCTGCCATTTGGCGGAACCAAGCGTTCAGGTTATGGACGGGAATTATCTGAACTGGGAATACAGGAATTTGTAAATAAAAAACTCATTCGCGTAAGTGAATTATCAGATCCATTTTAAAAAATTTTCAAAAATGAAAAAATTAGAAAACAAAGTTGCAATTATTACCGGTGGTGCTGGTAGTATTGGAAAAATCACCGCTAAATTATTTTTAGAGGAAGGTGCAAAAGTAATGTTGGTTGACCTTACTGAAGAAGCCCTGAAGAAAGCTGTTCAGGAGTTAAACAGCCAACAAGTAAAATATTGTGTTGCTGATGTCTCCAAAGCAGTTGATGTACAGCACTATATTAACGAAACAATTAAAGTATTTGGAAAAATCGATGTCTTTTTCAATAATGCTGGTATAGAGGGTGTAGTAAAACCAATTACCGAGTATCCTGAAGAAATTTTTGATAAAGTGATTTCCGTAAATGTAAAGGGTATATGGTTGGGGAATAAATATGCTTTACCCCAAATGAAGGATGGCGGTAGCATAATCATGACTTCATCTGTAGCAGGCATTTTAGGTTTTGCTAATTTAAGTGCCTATGTAACCAGCAAACATGCTGTTGTGGGTATTATGAGAACAACAGCTATTGAGGCTGCACCACGTAAAATTAGAGTGAATTCTGTTCATCCTGCACCTGTAAATAATAGAATGATGAGATCAATTGAAGAAAGTGCATCGGCTGGACATGCCGAAGAAGTAAAAAAACAATTTGAGGCCACAATTCCATTAGGACGCTATGCAGAACCCATTGAAATTGCAAAACTAGTTTTATTTCTGGCAAGCGATGATAGCCAATACATTACTGGTACAACACAGGTAATTGATGGCGGAATGGCGGCTCAATAAAATATTTCAAACCCCAGAACAATGATTAGCATCATCATACCAACATACAATGAAGCTGACCTGATTGCAAAAACAATCAAACTAACGTATACGGCCAATGGCAACCATGAATCAGAAATTATCATTGTGGACGGCGGCAGCACTGATGCTACCATCAATATTGCCGAACGATGCGGAGCAACTATTGTAAAGAGTGTGCGCAGAGGCAGGGCAGCACAGATGAACACAGGTGCATCAATTGCCAAGCATGAAATATTATATTTTCTTCATGCGGATAGTATTCCGCCAAATAATTTTACGACACAAATTCTAAGCGCTTCCAAAGATGGAGCAAAAAGCGGTTGCTTCCGACTTGCCTTTGATTACGATCACTGGTTTTTGAAAGTGAATGCCTGGTTTACAAGATTTGATGTAAACGCTGTTCGTTTTGGTGATCAAAGTTTGTTCGTAGCAAAAAAAGTTTTTCAAAAATCAGGGGGATTTCGAGCAGACCTGCTGATGATGGAAGATCAGGAGATCATCCACCGTCTCAAAATGCACAGCAGGTTCAAAGTATTAAATGATGTTGTTATCACTTCAGCAAGAAAATATTTACATAATGGAGTGTACAGAATGCAGGGAATATTCTATTGCATGTGGGCAATGTATTATTTGGGCTATTCACAGGACCAGATGTTGAATGTTCACAAAATATTAATTAGAAAACACAAATTGTAAATTTTAAAAATAAAGCTGCTATGCGCAAAAAAAATAATAGTAATGAATCTGACGTCATTGTTATAGGCGCCGGATCAGGAGGTTTGAGCGTTGGATTGTTCCTTGCAAAAGTTGGCATTAAAGTAACAATGATTGTAAAGAGCGATAAAGATGTTGGCGGCGAATGTTTAAATGATGGTTGTGTGCCAAGTAAAGCCTTAATACACGTTGCACGTCAAATGCGGGCTGCCGGGCAAGCACAATCTTTTGG
>Ga0163148_10000110_pt1 | contig 97227 bp, 78 predicted proteins | sample OliLakLV19MP7P2_FD_148606 | JGI IMG/M metagenome (GOLD analysis project Ga0163148, IMG submission 148606) | Freshwater microbial mat bacterial communities from Lake Vanda, McMurdo Dry Valleys, Antarctica- Oligotrophic Lake LV.19.MP7.P2 | ecosystem: Environmental > Aquatic > Freshwater > Lake >...
GACTTTCGGACACCTGCAGTCCGCCGCAGGCGGATTGGGGAAAACTGTTGCACTTCAAATGTGAATCCACCCAGTCCTGAGCGCGGGGATGACACCAATTTTTATTTTAGAAATGTCAATCACGTTCAGATCTCAGCATTATTCTTAACGATCTGATCATGAGGCGCCAGAATTGTCATTCCAGGAATACATTCAAAACATTAAAACAGCGCGGACGTCAATCTCTCAGCGCGCGAAGCATCTGCGCCGCCTTGGCCAAATCTTCATCCGGCACGGCAAAACAGAATCGCACCCAGCGGTGGTTTTCCGGATCACTCACAAAATCATCGGCCGGAACGGCCCCCACACGGGTCTTCTCTATCATTCTATCCACAAACGCTTTCGAATCAAGCTTTGGAAACATATTCCTAAAATCGGCCATCGCATAGTACGCCCCCTGCGGACGCATGACATCCAAACCAAGTTCTTCCAAGGCGGCGCAAAACGTATCGCGCTTTTTGAGATACATTGCATTCAGATCCGAATAGAAACTGTCCGGCAGGGTGTCGATGGCATCGGCTACTCCCTGCTGGAGGGGAGCCGGGGCGCAAACATAGATATTGTCCACCAGCGCAATGAGCTTTTCCATTATTCTCGGGGGAGCGACAAGATAGCCAATCCGCCAGCCGGTGATGGCAAACGTTTTGGAGTAGCCACCCATCGTTATCGTATTGTCTTTGAGATCGGGCAGGGAGCCGGGCGATGTGTGCGAGCGGCCATCATAGGTCATGTATTCATAAATCTCATCAGTGACCATCAATACATCCCGGTCTTTGCACAGTTTTCCAATTCGAGTGAGTTCTTCTTGAGAGAAGACTTTGCCGTTCGGATTGCCCGGAGTATTGAGAAGAATGAATTTTACGTCAGGTGTGAGGTAGCGATCGAGTTGTTCCCAATTGATATCCCAGTCCGGCTCTGATAATTCGACATAGCGGGTCTCGGCTTGGTAGCGGCGAAGCGCGTTATCATAATACGGATAATATGGCGAAAAGCTCACTACGGCATCGCCGGGATTGAGAAATGTCGCGCAGATTCCTTCGAAGGCGCCGGTTGTTCCATTTGTAATGGCGATTTCGGTTTCGGGGTTGGCCGTAATGCCGTTATGGTTTTTTAGTTTTTTGGCGATAGCTTTGCGGAGCGAGATAAGACCGTAGGGGCTTGTGTAGCGGTTGATGCCATTGTCCAGCGCACGGTGCGCAGCCGCAAGTACGGTTGGCGGAACCGGAAGCTGGCAGACACCCTGCCCGAGATTTATTCCGTTCACTGCCATGACCCGAAGCGTGATTTTACGCAAACTCGGCGTCTGGATGGATGAAACTTGGTCGGAAAAACCGATTTTCTTTGTCGATATCATTTAACCTCTCTCTTAATTCACAATGTCATGAGTCAGCAACAGGGTAAACATACAAATACAGTGACCACACGCAACAGATATAATATCGCTACTACAGCTTACTGATCTGCAGAAATATCTCGTCGAATGATCGGATCGTTGTGAATGTAGACTCCTGCGGTTTATTGCCCGGACGTACCGAAAGCAGGACCTTGAATCCAGCCTCGTTCGCCGCGCTACATTCGTCGGCAATATCAGAGACAAACAAGCATTCGCCAACAGGAACTCCGATATGGCTGGCAATTGTCCGATAGCTCGACGCTTCTTTTTTAGGGCCGACTTCGGTGTCGAAATATCCGTCTATCAGACCCGATAAATCTCCCTCGATAGAATATGCAAAAAGCGTCTGCTGGGCTTTAACGCTTCCTGACGAATAGATGAATATCTGGCCGCGTTCACTTTTCCATTGGCGCATAGCCGGAGCGACATCGGGAAAGACGACACCGCGAATTGAACCATCGCGATATCCTTCCTCCCAGATTTCCCCCTGAATGTTTTTGAGACCTTGTACTTTTTTGTCGTTATCCATAAGCCAGAGGACATAATCAATAGGTGGGTCGGACCATGCTGGTTTCGATGGCGAGCGCTCGGCGGCATAATCGCTCAAAAGCAACGCCCGGTCGCCATCGCTCAATTGCTCGGTCAGATAGTTTGCGATCCTGACACGAGCATATGGAAACAGTGTCTCGTAGACAAAATCGATGGGTGTGGTTGTGCCTTCGATGTCGAGGAGAAGTACTGTTACTCGTGATAGAAGTGGAATAGGTATGTTGTCCAAGAGCCGTGAGTCTCGAAGATTTACAAAGTCTGCAAGGTAGGCGGAATGAAAGTGAATCCGAAACAGACCGGCATATATCCCTTGTCCACTCCGCTCTCAGAATATCTTGGCGTCCAACCGGACATGTCCTGAAAGAGGCGAATGGCGCGAATACGTTTATCTCCGCAGAGGTCAAACCAATGGTATGTACCGGCCGGAACACGCAACAGGTCCCCTTTTTCGACTTCGATAGCCACCACTGGACTGGTTTTTGGATTGATATGAAAAACGCCGCGTCCTTCTATAATAAAGCGGACTTCGTCTTCGTCATGCCAGTGCTCGCGGTTGAATTTTTCGAGCATAGTCTGCAAATTCGGCGTGTCGGGTTTGACGTCGATGACATCAGCCGTTTGATATCCGCCGGATGCTTTGAGGGTTTCGATTTCGGAAGCATAGGTATTCAATATCGTCTCAGCCGGAACCGAACCGGACAGGTCATGATCCGTATCCCAACGCTCGTAACCGATTCCGATTGTCGACAGATAGTCTTTGACAACCGAAAATTCGGTCAATTCTTTGTTCTGGTCAGGGATGCGCACACTTGCCATTTTTTATTCTCTCCTTATGCTCGTCTCTTTGGCGGGTTCGAAGACGGACCCGCCCTACTTTTCTATTCGTGCCCTTTCACGAGCGAAAACCTCAAACAAAAACTCAAATGCCTCAACATGCCGATAGGCCGACTGGATGGAATCCCCGAAAGCATACAGGCCATGTCCGGCAAGTAAGAAACCATGAATATCGGGCTGTTGTTTCAAAATGACACGAAGTTTTTTTGCAAGTTCGGGCATATTTTGCGAGTTTTCCAAGATGGGAATGGTCTCGGTATGCTCGTGGGTTGTCACCGACGACAATCCCTTGAGAAGCTCAAAGCCGCTGAGAGTCAGTTTTCCAGCCGGTAAAAACTCCCGTGAGAGAATCGTATTCCAGACAGAATGAACATGCAGAACACAGGACGCGACGCCGCGTCCTGCGGCGGCGGTCTCTTCGTAGACGGCAAGATGAAGCAGGTACTCCGCTGATGGTTTTCCTGCACCTGACAAAACATTTCCCCGCGCATCTATCTCAAGCAGGTCATTTGCTAAGAGCGCGGACTTGTCGACACCCGACGGCGACAGTAGCATTCTTAGTTCACTTCCGGGCAAACGCACAGAAAAGTTTCCGGCAGTGGCCGGACACCACCCGCGTGATGCGATACGGGTGATGACCGCACAGAGTTCATTACGGAGTGAGTTCATTGGGGGAATATATGGAGGGAGGTGGGGAGGTGCAAGAGGTGGTGGGGTTGACAAGTGGTCTCGACAAGTGGTCTCGACAGTCCTATTCTACATAAGGAAGAATATTGAATACCTCGTAAATTTGATTGCACAAACTGCGATAAGCCGATTGTCACCTTTCTCATGATTGGGGAACAAGGGATATGTAAAGCCTGCCGCGGTTTTTTTATAGTTTCGGCAGACAGTATTATTACCGAAGCAAAAACGGAATTCAAAGTAGCATCCGGGCCAGATGGAGACAACAGTCCACTTGTAATTGACAACACTCCCACCTCGGCCAAACTTCTGAGAGTCATCGCTTGGGTTGAGCTATTTTGCTCACTAATTTTATCTATGATCAGCCTTGCCCAAGAAAATCAATTGCTTAAAGAACTCGGCATATCAATGACGGCTTTTTGGTTTGTTTCCGGCATAGTAACTTGGGCAATACTCGTGGGATTTGCAGATATCATCACAGATCTTCGACTTTTAAGAATCAAACACTTAGAAAAATGAAAATCCCCACCTAAATAAGACATTCCCACATCCGAAAAGCCATTCGAGAAATTGATAAGTCGGGAATCCCAAAACGGCGAAACTCTTATCGCTACGATCTGTTCCTTGACGGGAATTATTATCCACCTAAATTAGTAATCTCAAAAGCAGCTAAATTTGTTCGAGGTGAAGAACTACCGGCTGGGCTATTCAATGCCGTCACTGCAAAGGATTTTCTTATTAAGGAAGGCTTCACTATCCTCGTAAAGAGCAATGGCCTAAAAAAACACTTGGGTGTCATAATAACTGAGGACGAAGAAACTAGTTTTCCAGAAGGCAGGAAGAGATACCGGTTACACCGCAGTTTCGAGCGAGATCCGAAAATTGTCAGAAAGGCAAAACAGTACAGACTTCAGATGATAGGAGAATTGCGATGTGATGTTTGTGATTTTTCTTTCGCAGACACTTTTGGAAGAGTAGGTGCCGGATTCATAGAAGCACATCATACAATTCCGGTCTCTGAACTTAAGGGAAATCAAATGACAAAAATACCTAATATTGCTCTTGTCTGTTCAAATTGTCACCGCATTTTGCATCGTTCGAAACCAATGCTTTCCATTGCCGCTATGTGGGATCTCTTAAGCATTAATCGTTAACGTCCAAAATAACTCTAACGCGAGCCCCAGCCCGACAGACGGTATAGCATCCCCCCTTACCCGTTCACCTTTTCATCCAAAAATGCCATGATCGCCGGGGTGGTCATGCGCGTTTGTTCCATCGTCTCGCGGTCGCGCACTGTCATCGTCTGATCTTCCAATGACTGGCCGTCGACAGTAATGCAGTACGGGCATCCCGCTTCGTCCATTCGCGCGTAACGCCTTCCGACCGCGCCAGATTCATCATAGAAGACTTTGAATTTCTTTTTCAAATCGTTGTAGACGTTGTTGGCAAACTCAGGCATGCCGTCTTTTTTTACAAGCGGAAATATCGCGGCTTTGATGGGCGCAATTTTGGGAGACAGACGCAGGAACACGCGCTGTTCGTCGTTGATAGTAACTTCGTCGTAGGCATCGACAAGAGTGGTGAGCAAAGTCCGGTCGCATCCGGCTGAGGTCTCGATAATATACGGCACAAATTTTTCGGTGAAGCGCTCGTCGAAATATCTGAGGTCTTTTCCGGTCGCTTTCATGTGGCGGCCAAGATCGAAATCTGTCCGGTTGTGAATACCTTCGAGTTCCTGCCATCCGAAGGGATACTCGTATTCGATATCATAGGCGGCTTTGGCATAATGGGCAAGCTCTCCCTCGCCGTGGTGGTGCCAGCGGAGCTTTTCCATTTTAAGGCCCAGCTGTTTGTACCAGTCCCATCGAATCTCGCGCCAGTATTCGAACCATTTGTCGTCCTCGGAGGGATGAATAAAAAACTGCATTTCCATCTGCTCGAATTCACGGGTGCGGAAGATAAAATTGCCGGGGGTGATCTCGTTGCGGAAGGCCTTGCCGATCTGGGCAATGCCGAAAGGAATTTTTTGGCGGGATGAGTTTTTGACATTCAAAAAGTTGACATATATCCCCTGCGCTGTTTCAGGGCGCATATAGATGACGGCGGACTCGTCTTCGACCGGCCCCATGAACGTTTTGAACATGAGATTGAAATTGCGCGCGGCGGTTAGTTCGCCGCCGCATTCGAACGGAGTTTTTGAGGGTTTCTGCAGGCAGCGGCACTCGGCGAGTTTATCGGCGCGGAATCGTCCCTTGCATGTTTTGCAGTCGATAAGCGGGTCAGTAAACTCCGCGACATGTCCCGATGTGTGCCAGACCTGGGGGTGCATAAGGATTGCGGCATCGAGTCCTTCGATGTCATCGCGGCGGTTGGTCATGGCATTCCACCAGAAGGATTTGATATTGCGCTTGAGTTCCGCGCCAAGAGGGCCGTAGTCCCAGCAGGAGTTCAGGCCGCCGTATATTTCAGATGAAGGGAAAACGTACCCGCGCCGCTTGCAGAGCGAGACGAGTTTTTCCATTGTGTCATTGACGGGTTTAGCGGTCATGGGAGAGTCTATCTTTCTGTTATCCGATTTGCGTTCGTTTCAACTTCTCTAAGAAATCCAATGATTTCAAGTCTGCGCCGACACCGGCATGGTACTGCAAAAATTTCATCAGCGCATCAAGCAACCGTGTGGCATCTTCGTAGCCCATAAACTCGACTGCGGCCTCGTGCAGTGATGCGCGCTGAAGTTTTGACATACGTCGTACCTCGGCCGCCGGAAGGGGAATATAATACTCTCCGGCCCGCTTGCAAGCGGCGCAAACGATTCCTCCCCGTTCCGGCCCGAAGGAAATTGGGTCATTTCCGGCTTGGTTTTCCTCGTTTAGGATTTTTTCAAGCTCTTTGCCGCACCCGGCACAGAATGAAAGAGACGGATGATAGCCGAGATGGGAGATGAGGCGCAGAAAGAAGGTCAGAAATAGAGCCGGCAAGGCGCGTCGGTCGGACTGGTCGATATGGTCGAGGTAGGTGAGAAAATAGTCATATAAATCGGGCTGGGCATGTTCCTGAGGGAGCAAAACATAACAGAGTTCGCAGGCCGCTGAGCCGTAGGCGAGCCGTCCGAGTGTTCCTTCGTGCTCGAAGGAAAATTCGTGAAGCGGTTCGATATCGGATAAATAGCCGCTGCTTTCTTTTTCGGAGGCATAGAACGTGAGGTCGATTCGCGTGAACGGCATCAGCCGCCCGCGTTTGGATTTAAAGGAGCGCCCCCCTTTGTCGACCAGCGGCAGTTTGCCGAAACGACGCGTGAAAAATACCACTGTCCGCGATGATTCTGACCAATTGAATGATTTGAGAATCACTCCCTCCGATTTTTCAATCGGCATGTCGGTCAGTGTCCTCGATGGCGATAGACCGTCTCGTTCGGAAATACCATGTGATATTTTGTTCGCGCAATAAATTTGATATAGAGTGGATTATTTGTCAACATGCCTTTTATACGTTCGGCATCGACAAGCGCGGCAAATTGCTCTCTGTTAGATTGGATTAGACCATCGCGCTCCATCGAAAGTTTTACAACTTGCGGAAGGCTATACGCCCCAGAGAGAAGCGAGTAGCAGAAGATAAAGGCTATCATAACAAAGCCGATCCGAACCGCTCGTCTTCGAAAAAGTGAATCTTCAAGCGAAATCCGCTTGATTAGATTTCCGGCGGGAGCAAAAATCGAGGTCTTGTTTCTATTTACACGGCGTGGCATAGGCAGAAAGGATATGGTCTCAGCAAAGACGAATCAATAAAAAAACTGGGAAATTAATTCCTGTCGTACGATACAGTCTAATTCTCGGAATCTTTTAAGGTGAAGTCAGTCCGCCGCGGCGGACGCCTGACATCAGATATTGAACCCACCGTCCGCCGATGGCGGAGTGGGGTACCCGAGTAATATTTTGCCGGTAGTTGAAAATGTCGGCCGATGATATTGTAGGGGCAACCCCCCGTGGTTGCCCGCCGCTACGAGGTGGGTGACCTGACGGTCAGTTCATCTTGCCCGCTTTGGTTGCGGTACTAATTTACCTCAAATTTAATCGGCTTATCCAGGAGCGCTTTCCGTTTCAGGATATACTGTCCAAAACTGACAAAATCAGCGGATGGTATCCGACGCACGTGACGAACCTGTTGCATTATTGCCACAACCCTATCCGGCTCGCGCACAAATGAAACCGAGGCTTGAGCATTGGCAGAGTTCGCAGAATCGAGATTCGGGATGACAATTGAATAGCTGTCCATCAATAGAGCTCCGGTGATTATGACAGTGTCCGTAAAGTGAGTTGGCGGATCGTCATAAAGATCGACTGGTCTCTCTTCCAAATGCAAATTATCGTAGGCATCGCGATTCATGAAAATGAACGGACTGAAATACAATGTCTGCTTTATCCGTTGAATAGGCCTCTTGGAGGAGACCTCCGCTTTCAACACAAAAGGTTTGGACTTCTCGTCCAGGTTTTTCACACTGAAACTATCCAAAGTAAATCTTTTTTCGTCTCCCAACAGCCATTCTGCCACCAAGAGCCGCCCTTCGTCCCCGTTGGGCAGATTCTGAAAAAAGGAGCGAAGGTCTTGCGCATTAATACCTGTCAATACCGCAGTGACGCCCGCAGTGAGGTCTCCCGCCTGTGAGACTTCGAAATGGCTCGTGCGTACGATCTGATTTTTCTCAGGCCTGTCAGTCGGTGTGGTGACCAGGACTCCGCCGGTATCGGTGACGAGAAGGATATGAATCCCCTGCACATCCCTCCGTAACTCTCCGGGCGCACACTGGTCGCATGTTGGATCCATCCAGAGCGTGTCACCATCGACAATTGCCACAGCTATCGCATGATTAAAGTTGAAATCGGGAAACTCTGCATCGACAGCCCCGTTGCCGGTGGTCAGCACGAGCGCCGGATAGGCCGCAATGCCAATATTCCGCAGTCGGGAAACAAGCAATGTCGACAAGTCCTTGCAGTCGCCATATCCTTTGCTTTCAACACTCGCGGCCGAGTGCGGCTGCCATCCGCCGATGCCGATAGAAACCGAGACATAACGGCATGTGGCTGTGATGCGGCTGAATTCTGCCCATGCCTTCTCAATCATCTCCTGCTTATTGGAAGAAGCGGGAATTGGGGTATTACTCTTGAGATAGCGGGAATCGGCGAGGTGTTTGTACCACAGCCCGATATTTTTCCAGCTTCGACCCTCAAAGCTGTATTTCTCCAATTCAAATGTGGGGGCCAAGAGCGAAAGCCGTGCCTTGTCTTGCGCTTCGGGTGGGAGATGGCTCAGGTCTGCTTTGGCTGGCAAATTGGAGAACGCCCATGTCAGAATGCGTTTTCCTGACTTAATTTCTTCCAGAGGGCTCTGGTCAAAACCATATAGTTTGTAATCGATAGGCTTATCCTCCGCGCTCCTCAGCTCGATTGTTGCCTGTTCAGTTGGAATGGGCCATTGGAGACTGGGACTTGGGAGAAAGAATAGCGATAAAATATCAAGTTCATAGTCAAATTCTATACTGTATGGATACTTCTGCGACAGTGCCCGAAAGTAAAAGAGACAATCATCAGCATACAAAGTGTAGTCCGCGCCAAAACCGCACTGTTTACTCATATCCCCATGATTGCGTTTGTAAAGGAGCTTGTTATTGGCGTCAAAAACCCTGATTTCTACAGATTTAATCTTCTCGAATTTTGATTCTGGGACGCTTAAAAACGAAAATTCTTCCCCCTTTGGATTGTCGATACTAATCCGCGTGTGACGAAGAACTCGCGCGGTATTGCCATTCACGGTAATACGATAATCAAGCTCATTAATTCTCGCCCCATAATCTTTGGCCTGAGCGGACGGACTTACTCCGGCCACAAGAAATAAACCGGCAATCATGATTCTGGCCGTATTTTTGAAAATGCTCACTGGCATGTCATAACTATATCATCTTCTTGCGCCTGGGCAATGGACTCAAAAAGTTTTCTTAACTCATCGTATTCGCTTGGCACAAATATCGTCTGGGAGACTATAAGGCGGCTGTCTATCAAAATGACGCCGTCAGCGAAGCTCGCTTGACGTATATATTTCACCCCTGCTATTTCAAGGGTGAGGTTTTTGGGCAGTTCAACCGATGAGACAGTCCTATCGGCGCGAATAGACATCATACTATGGTAGGTGAAAGGGAAATTAAAATCCACAGGGAAAAAGCGCTTGGTATTTTTGAATGGGTTCTCTCTCATATAATAGCTGATTGGTTTCAGAACCACATTGTTGTCCAGCGTCTGAACGTAATCATTCATTGTGAATTGTGTTTCCAATGCATACAGGCCCGATGAATCGGTGGATATACTCCCCGTGTCATAACTATAAGGACTGCCTATCTCATCGAGAATCTGCCCGCTTATAAATTCTTTTAGATCGCTTTTCTCGCTCAGATCTCCGTACTCAGGCGCAAAATATCCAAGGAATGTGCAACGGGTCGAGCAGTGCGCGATTTGGCTGCTGTCGACCAGCAAATTGGTCACATCGAGACGATAGTTGCGCGGCTCAACCCGAAGGACATTGACAAGCTGAGATTCCTTGCCATCAACCAAAAAGCCGCCGTCGACCAGACACGATGGCGGGAGCATGCCAAGAGGGCAATGTCTGCTCGAGGCGTCAAGAAATATTACCGATGAGTCCAACTGGGCAAAGGTAAGGATGTGATTAAACTGACTCAGATGATAGGATTGAGGGTTAAACTTTCGATTCCCTCTGGTGCTTATTAGCACCGGCCAAGCTTGGATACCCGACTTTTTCAAAAGCTCGGCCAAAAGAATATTCTTTTCCTCTGCCGAGCCATAACCGGCTTTGAGAAACGCCTTTAAGTTGTCATTATTGAGCCACCGTCCGCTGTTTGATTCTGTTTTGTAATCACGGGTGACGTGCTCATAGAGCGCAGAGAGTTTCTCCTCCTGTGTTGTCAGACCAGATGTCAGCTTTGCGCTCAGTTCATCGGCATTTCCGCTTTGTGTGTACTCATCGAGATAGTCCTGGAACTCTTTGCCGAGTTCGTTCCAGTTACGGATATAGTTAAACGTTTGTTGAGGACTCTTATAGGACTCAAGCTGATAGTTGAGGGAAGAATAATAGTCTTCTTGCGCCCCCATGAACTGTTCTTCTTTTATAGGCGGGAGATTATTCTGAGTCCATGTGAAGCTCATGAATGGCTGAGCCAAATTATCAGGGTTCGGGTCCTCTTCGGTTATAGGGTCCTTAAAGCCACGCGGTGCGTTTGAAAATGATGAGCTATAGGTAAAACCCGGGGCCAGTACGAGTGTAAATTGGGACTGAAGCGTATATATTTCGTCCTGAAAATACCATGGGTCAAGGTTTGAATATCTGTTATTCAAGTCACCGTAACTGTATTCGATAATGCAGCCGCTGTCGAGCGAAGGAAAGGCAAAGGTCACTATCTCAAACGAACCCGACGTCTTGGTGAAGAAATCTTTTTTATCAACCTTTATGGTCTCTCCATTGGGAAGAATCGTATGGGCTCGGAGACTTTTGATGGCGTCCCCCTCGTGATAGATAATTTCGGCATTGCCGGCTTCGTCTGCGCCAGCCTTACTCAACACCTTTATCCGAATATGACGCTTGTATTTTATCCCCATTTCGTTCGCCGTCACACTCAGCACCGCCCGGTCGAATAATATCACCGCGTTCGCCTCAGGGTAGTCGGCTGGAGCGACCACGGACTTCTCCTCGGGCGTCACTTTTCCCCAATTTTTCCCCCAATTCTCGCTTGTGGATGCCTGAGCGGTTTGAAAGGCCACAAACAGCCCCATCCACACGATCATGCCTCCACAGATAAAACACGGCTTTTCCTTTTTTATCATTCTTAGTAACCCTTTTGCCGCTACACCTATTTTGTTTTTTGAACTTGAGGTAATTACACCCGTGGCTTTTAATTTACCTGTTTGCTTGACTGTTTTCAAGCATTATTACGAGTGGTGCGGTCCTCATACGGGGGGCAAGGTTCTCTTAGTTTGTATGTCGATACCTTCCGAGGTCTCGACATCGTTGTTTCGTGCGGGGCAGTCCGCCACGATCGGTGTGGCCCCCTCGCATTGTCATTCCAGTCCGCCGGTGGCGGAGAATCCAGGGTCAATAAACGTGCGGGGCGTCGCGCCTGCCCGCTGTGGCGGGGCGGGTGACCTGACGGTCTCTTCACTTATGCCTGCCTGCTCCCGACGCCAGCTAATCAAAAGGATTAATCCTCTTATCCCTCCTTTGGTCGATTTCTATTTATCGGTTTATACCCCTAATTAGTATTGGTTTTGAATTAGACGGTCGAAACAAAAGCCGTTTTGATATTACTGTAATACAGGAAGCGAGTTATTGGAAAATATGTCTGTACACGAACTGCAAAACCGCGAACTGATCGAGCTTATCGACAATCTTCGAGAGCGGCTCAACAACGCCGAAGAAGAACTGCGCGAGATCCGCGAGATCAATGACACGAATCAAGACGCGCGGCTTCGACTTGTCGTTGAACACATGCCTGTCATGATGAACGCCTTGGACGAGCATGACAATTTTGTGGTGTGGAATAAGGAATGCGAGCGGGTTACCGGTTACAGAGCGGACGAAATCATCAATAATCCCAACGCCTTTACACTTTTATATCCCAATGCAGATTACCGCAAAAGACTGTTGTCCAAAATGTTTGAGTACTCTGGCACGAATACATCATATCATATCGCGATTGGGAGTGGGAGCTCACCTGTAAAGACGGATCAAAACGAATTATTGCATGGAGCAATAGTTCCATTCTGGCTCCGATCCCGGGTTGGAATACTTGGGGAACAGGGGTCGATGTTACGGATCGCAAACGAGCCGAAGAAAAATTTCAGTCACAATCAATCTTACTCGAAGCGATCTTAAAAAGTATTGGCGATGGCGTTATCGCCCTCGGCAAAGATGGCTCGGTCAAAATAACAAATCCTGTATTCGATCAGATTCTCGGTGTGCCGTTTCAAAAGAGCGTTCAGGCCACACTTGCTGCTGAAGATCGTGCCAAGGGATTCGGAGTATTCACGGAAGATGAAGTAACACCTATTCCGGTTCAGCTTTGCCCGCTTCTTGCAACGCTTAAGGGAGAATCGCATGATAATATTCCGCTCTTCCTGCGTTCTCCCGGGAGTCCGGATGGCATCTATCTTTCGGCCACTTCACGCCCCGTGGTAGATGACACCGGGAATATCCTTGGCGGCGTATGTGTCTTTCACAATGTCACGGGAATAAAGCAATCTGAAAAGACTCTGCGAGAAAGTCAGGACCGGGTGACGATGGCGATGGACACCGCAAAGATGGGTGTGTACGAAGTAGATATCGCAACAAGCCGCGTGTTATGTGACGCTCGACTTACTGCTCTTCTTGGCTTTGGGGTAGACGAACCAGTGGATATAAACAAAGGAATTGGACGTATACACCCCGATGACCGTGCGTATGTAAGCAGACAATTGGACAAAGCTTTTGACCCTCGTACCGGCGGCCTCTTTTCAGAAGAATATCGTGTGTGCATCCCAGCCGGGACGACGGTCTGGGTAACCTCACGGGCAAAGATCTATTTTAACGGAGAGGGGGATGAGCGTCATCCTGTCAAGATGCTTGGAGTCTGTGTTGATATCACCGAGGAAAAACGAGCCGAGCTCGAACTTAAAGAGAGCCAGTATTTCCTCGAGAAAGCTCAGCAGATCGGCAAAATCGGCAGTTGGGTCTCCGATTTACACAGCGACGGCCAGCTTATCTGGTCAAAAGAAGTCTACGAAATCTTCGGTCTGAACAAAGAGAACTTTGACGGTCAGGTCGACACCTTCTTTGAACGTGTCCATCCCGATGACAGGCAGGCTGTCAAAAAGGCAAGCCAGGAGGTTATTAAAGGTCAGTCCTCCTATGATTTAGACCATCGCATTATTCGTCCCGACGGAACGCTCGTCTGGCTCCATCAAAGGGCTGAACTAATCCATGATGGCGACGGAAAGCCGTCGAAACTCATAGGTGTGGTCAAAGACATCACCGAACGAAAATTAGCTCAGGAAGAAACACTAAAATTGAATGCCGAGCTCGAAGCGCGGGTAACTGCGCGAACGGCTCAGTTGAACGAGCTCAACAAGGAATTTGAAGCCTTTGCGTATTCTGTATCACATGACCTTAATGCCCCCGTGCGCGGGATCAACGGCCTCTCCCTTGCGCTTTTTGAAGACCATTTTAATAAACTAGACGATCATGGAAAGGATTATATCCGTCGCATTCGGGCGGCCTCCAAACGGATGGGATATCTGATTGAAGATTTGCTGAAACTTTCCCGCCTTACCCGCGATGAGAGAGGATGCGAACCCGTTGATTTAACGGGTCTGGCTTCAGCTATTGCCATCGATTTTCAATATAATGAACCAGAGAGGGATGTTACCTGGATTATCCAGCCGGATATGATTGCCGATGCCGAGTCCAGACTTGTGCAGATCATGCTCGAAAATCTTCTTCAAAACTCCTGGAAGTTCACAAGTAAACATCCTCACGCGCTTATCGAAATCGGCTCATTTGAAAAGGATAGCAAAATTGTATATTATGTCAGGGACGACGGAGCCGGTTTTGATATGGAGTACGCAGATAAGCTCTTCGGGCCCTTTCAACGTTTTCACACCATTTCCGAATTTGAAGGAAATGGAATCGGACTTGCCACTGTCCAGCGCATTGTACGTCGCCATGGGGGAACCATTTGGGCAGAAAGCGAAATCGAACAAGGAACTACAATATTTTTCACACTATCACAACCGGAGAAATAAAATGTCAAACAAATGCATTTTACTCGTCGAAGACAATCCCGATGACACAACGCTTATCGTCCGTGCGCTGAAAAAGGGAAATATCGCAAACGAAATTGTTGTCGTTCAGGACGGCCTGGAGGCTATCGAATACCTCACAGGAAAAGGGGCCTACGATGGACGTAAAGTTTCCGAACAACCGGCGCTCATTCTGCTGGATTTGAAACTGCCAAAACTCGACGGCATAGAAGTTCTCAAACGAGTTTGGGCTGAAGAAAATCTGAAAGAGGTCCCGGTTATAGTTTTGACCTCGTCGACCGAAGACCGCGACATCATCAAAAGTTACGGACTTGGCGCGAACAGCTACATCAGCAAGCCGGTTGACTTTGAAGAGTTTGATATCGCTTCGATTTCGTTTGTAAAGAGGTTTTAACAATGACAGAGGGAGTTCGCAATGACTGATGAAATTAAAAATGTGCTGCTCATTGAATCGAGCAGGCTGCTCAGAGAGGTACTTACCGAGATGCTCAGCGTCCAGCCAGATATGAACGTCGTCTGTTCTCCGGGTTCAGAAGATGCTCTTGAAAAGGCGCGTGAGATGAATCCTCATGTTGTCTTGGTTAGCCTTGACATCAAGAACACACAGAGTTTTTCGATTCTCGAGCAAATTAAGACAGAATGCCCGTTGGCGAAAGTAGTCGCAATGGGTCTTGTGGCCGAAGAAACAAATATCGTTGAGTTCGCCCGTGCTGGCGTCACCGGATTTATTCTCCGCGAGGCCACACCTGAGGATTTTGTTCACACCATCCGGGATGTTGCCGCCGGATCGACTGTTCTACCCCTGCACCTGACCAATTCCTTATTCACGCAGTTAGTCGCGGGAACAATCGCAAACCCTTTCAATGGCAAAAAGGAACCTCCCGGATTTGACCGGATGACCACGCGAGAACAGGAGATTATTGGCCTGATTTCGAGAGGGATGAGCAACAAGGAAATTGCAAGCTCGCTCAATATCGCTACTCATACCGTGAAAAGCCATGTGCACAATATTCTTGAGAAATTGTCGCTCCAATCACGCTTGCAGGTCGCGCGATACGCCAATGTCCGGCAGATTGCGGCTCAGCAATGAAAAGCGATATCGAATATGGCAAACAGTGAATTCGCATAATTCCTGATGGACTTAATATAGTATATAGTGCTGTTATTTTCGAAGATTGATTTCGTCGATGCGCTGAAGCGGTTTGCAATAGTCGCGGCACTTCTGGTGTCGGGTATCGGCTTGATCACTTTGTTCAGCTACCTATCCGGCTTGGAGCATACGGTAGCGCTCTACCCTGATTCTTTACCAATGCCTCCGCTGACGGCAGTTGCTTTCATTGGTGCCGGTTTAGCATTGTTCTTCGCAAAGCATTGCAGCGCTAATCCCCGAATACTTTTGACGGGGAAGCTTCTGACGGGCCTCGTCGGAGTTGTCGGCCTCATAAAAATCGCCCTCACACTCTCCGCCACACACGGTACGCTTGCTCATCTGTCGGTTCCATTTCTGAGTGTCGTGGAGCTCGGCGATTTATATTCAAGAGTATCGAATCAAGCTGCGATCTGCTTTATTCTTTTCAGTCTTTCAACTTGGTTGTATTACTCCAAGAGCCAAACAACATCGCGAGTCGCTCAGACGCTCACTATTGCACTTGGTGCTTTTAGCTTTCTAATCTTTGTCGGATATTTGTATGGAGTCGATCCATACATCAATGACATCAGTAATACCTCGATGGCCTTCGTGACATCCTTTTCTTTTGTCCTGCTCTCTCTTGGTACTTTGTGCTTGCAGCCCACGTGGGGGATTATGGGGATTGTCACGAGTCAGGGACTTGGCGGGATCATGATTCGCCGTCTGCTCCCACTCGCATTTTTGGTCCCGCTCGGACTGAGAGCATTTCGCTATGTCGGAGAAAATATTGGCTTGTTTGGTATTAAAGAAGCCGTGGTGATAGAAAATATCTCGTTGGTTATCCTGCTGACCATTTGTCTCTTCATAATTGCGCGATTCATCAATAGACTCGACGCCGAACGTATAGCCGCCGTCGAAGACCTGCACCTCAATGTCATCCAGCTTGAGGTCGCCAATCGCAAACTCGCAGCATTCAACAATGCCGTCTCGCATGACCTCCGCGCCCCGCTTCGCTCTATTGAGGGATTATCGACCGTTTTGGTGGAGGATCACCGGGATAAGCTTGATGACGAAGGGCGGAGGCTGCTCCAGCGCATTGGCGTCGCGGCTAAAAAGATGGGGTCGCTTATAACGGAATTGCTCAGCCTTTCCCGAGTCAGCACAATCGAGCTTCGCATTGAAAGAGTCGATTTGAGCGAAATCGCCCGAAGCCTCATAAAAGAATTCGAACAGTCGCACCCGGATCGCGCCGTTGAATGCAAGATATCTAATGGCCTAGTCGTCACAAGGGATATCAATTTGCTCCGTATCGCGCTTGAGAATCTTTTATCGAATGCCTGGAAATACCCATCAAAAACACGGTTGCCACAAATTGAGTTTGGAAGCACAAAGATTGATGACCGGCTTGTCTATTTCATAAAGGATAACGGCGCGGGATTTGATATGACTTATGCCGATAAACTTCTTAATCCGTTTCAAAGGCTTCACCGCGTTGGTAAAAAATTTGCAGGTTCCCGGTCCGATGAAGTGACACTCTGTGCAGTCGCATTAATATTTATCTCGCTTGCTCCGACTGCGGCGTGTCAGTGAGGTAAGACGTCAGTCCGCCGCGTCTGCCCGCCCCGCCACAGCGGGCAGGCGTGGAGGGTCGGACTCGCAACAACATACTGGGGGGTGTTGAGTGAATGAGGGTACCCCATCCGCTTGCGGTGGGATCTTTATCTTGGCGAATATCGGACGTCAGGATCACAAGGATCACTGACCTACCAAATATCCGAGAAGATGAATTCTCCGCCTTCGGCGGACTGGAATGACAATAGGAAGACGAACCCGCCACAGCGGGCAGGCATGAGATTGTCATGCCGTCATATTTACTCTAGAGGTCTATTTTGTCAGTAACTGTTTCTGCCAATTGTGGCGGCTGTCATACCGAAACAAAGGATGGAGCGCCATTAATCCAGTCGCCCCTATTTGCTTTTCGAGATAGTCAATCTCGTTGAGTTTAGACTGCAAATCCTCGTCCGGCCCAATCACTATCCCCGCTTCCTGCATCAGCAGTTGACCCTTGGCCTGTACCGCAAGTTCTGTGCGGAGTCGCAGGAGACAGAGCATATCAGCAACCACGACGGCCGGGAAATAATCGCGCAACGACGCAAGATATTTTCCGGTTGGACTTTCGGAAAATGTCGATGATGCAATGAGTTCTATAAGTTCCACTTCGCGGTCAAGACCGCTCCCGAGCCATTTTCGCGTGCCATTCTCACTGAGATGAAAGACGACAACAATCAACAGGGGAAGCACGGCGAGAATAACCAATGTCCCAACCACCGGCGGCAGAAAGAAATGATTGTAGAGCGAATGGAGCGCTGTTGCGCATAACAGCCCAACGAGTATAGCTCCTGCCTGATATGATCGCTTCCTTTCAATCGCAGACGCAATTATAATCGCAGTTATCGCCGTCACCGCGCCATGCATTATGGCTGTCCCAAAGCCGCGGACAAACGAGAGCAGAATATTAGAGTCGGGTAAAGTCCAGACAAGCACAAAAATATTTTCAACAATGGCAAATCCTGCGCCTATGCCAAAGCCGTAGATGGCCGCATCAACCATGAATCCAATCTTTCGTTTTCGAAAAAGAAACAGAAGATAGAGAGTCTTGAAAGACTCTTCGACAACCGGCGCGACGTATCTCGAGACGGTCGACGAATCAGGAATCTGCAGAAGATCCATTAGCGCACGATTTGCGCCCAGAGAAAGAAAGGCCGCGACAAACCCGGCTCCGACGGCAATAAGAACCGACCTCACCGAAACGAGTTTGAAACTATCGATATAAATAAGCGAGACCAGAAACAACGCGACAGGAAAGAGCGCAAGAGCAAGCGCGATTAATTCTTTTAGAACAGTTTCAAGCACAGCATTATCTCATCGGAAGAGTCATATCCTTCCTCAAAAGCTAATGCATACCCGAATGAAAAAGTAGATTTAACATGGGACAGCAAAGTCATTCTTAAGTCGGCCTGCCCGCCGACAGAGATCACTTTTCTTCGCCATTCAGGAGAATTAACATTGGTGATAATTCCCGATGAAAAAACAGCGGCGCGAATCCATGTGGCATAAAAACTTGAGTTGCCCAGCCGGCGAAACCGAATTGGAGGCAGGGTCCATTCGACCGTGGCTTTAGTGTAATTAGTGCCGCCGATGGCATTTAATTCTGTGCCGGGAAAGCTGTAGCTCATGCGGTAGCGTTTCTCGGTCTGATAATCAACCCAGTTATTGCCAAAGCCGCCAAAATAAAAGTTGGAGAGCGGTTCGGCATGAATCCCCGGCGAATATCCGGCTGAGGTGCGCAACCAAATTGATGAATGCTTGATGGGTAGAGCCAGGCCAATATCTGTTCCGGCTGAAACACTCGAAAATACATGCCTGCTCGCGATTCGATTTGACGATGTGACCTGCCAGCTATGGCCGTATTCATTATCGACCGCGCCGATTGTCGATTGCAAATTTTGATATGAAAGAGAACCTGTCACAGAAAGGAACCGGGTAAATGTGGTAGCGATGTTTTGATAGCTCGGGAGTCTGTCAAGATTGCCATATCCGGTAACATCGACTGAGTATTTCATTGATTTGGGGCTGTCGTCAATAAGAGTCTTTTTATAGTGTATCCCTGCCGAGTATCCTTTGCGGCTGGATTTGGTAGGTCCAAAGAGGTCATAAAAATCAGCGGCATTGTATGTCGCGGAAGCTGACCAATTGATATACATGAAATCAGATTTAAGATGCCAACGCTCGTTGTCGGCAATCTCTTTAGCTGGTGTGTAGCTTACCGTAAGATTCGCCTGTGGAAGCCCGATCGGTCCGCTGAAATTCAATCGCATCCCGGCCGCGGTATAGTGCTGGTAACCTTCAACGACAGGATAAATCGATGCCAGCCGGATACTTTTCGGCAAGCTAAAATCTCCCTTATGTGTGGTTATCGAATCAAGATTTATAGACGAAAGAGAACCTGCAAGCCAGTTGGTCAGGATGGGATGTGTTTCGACTGCTTGCTGGCCTAAATAATGTATCGCGTTGACATCAGTTATTTCCGCCTCCTTAATAACCGCCGGTATAAATCCTTTGCTGGTGAAGCGGAAAACCAGAAGCGAGTCATTAGCAAGCGGTATCGGCCGGAAGAAACCTGTCTCGCTATTACTCAAGACGGCCATATGCTTTGTCTTGAGATCATACCTGAAAATATTGGATGCGCCGGTATAGTATGATGAACCGTACAAGCATGTACCGTCGGAGGAGTAGGTAAAGTTTTGCGGAATACTATTCTCAAAATTATGCAGTGTTGTGTAGGTCGTGTCGCCTTCCAAAAGGGAAGCGAGATTTATGGCAATGAGGGATTGTCTTCCATTAATCTCAGAGAGCGCCGCCGAGAGCTGGACTCCATCCGGCGAGACATCGATATCATAGATATCCATGCCGTACGGCCATGAGTAAACCTGAATCCATCTGTCGTACGGGTACGGAATTCGTGTAAGTGTTGAGATGCCATTAAAATGCCGCACCCCCCAAAGAGAACTGTCAGCTTGATTAAAGGCAAGGTCGCCGATTCTCTCATCTTTTAGCAGCGTCTTGGTTTTTCCGGTGACTAAATCTACAGAACAAATATCGCGCCAGGCATTGTTATCAGTCGTGTAAAACAACTTCTTTCGTTTGGCATCAATACAGAGCGAGGTCACATAAAAAAGCGCGGGGTCTTTCACATTGCATACATTTTTAGATAAGCCGCTTCGGGTGTCAATGCCGACAATCTTGGCGTTCTCTCCCGGTCTATTGCAGGCAAAATATATTTTGCCGCTCGACGTATCGAATGCCGGGCGTGACACCGAACCGAGCGCGTATGGTGTCAGGTCACGAGTCGCCGTAATCGGATACTGTCTGACACGATCAAGATTCTTATTTTGAAATTCATGTTCAAAGTGAGTCCATTCCGACCAGGCAGAATCAAGAGAGATGCGATACACTTGCTTGAACTGACTTGCGTAATATGCCCGGCTTGAGTCCGAACGTTCTATCCATTGAATAAGTTTTTCCGGGCCACGAGTGAGCGAAAGCCAGGTCATGAATCGTGTGCCGTATAAATATGAGTTCACGCCTGACTGGAAATCCACTGCCACAGCTTCGGATTCAAGCCCCACCAGATCATAAAATCGGCTGCTGTCGCATACTTTTGTCCGGAATACCATTTCGTCCCATGCCCCGAGCGCGCGGCCAAGTCCTCCGGCCATCCATGTTTCAAGAAAGACGGCGATTCCTTCATGAAACCATCGCGGCGCGGACCTTCGCGGAGACGTCAGATAGGCGTACAGGATCGTACCCGGATCTTCAGCCGATTCGGTCACTTTTCCCCTGAAGACAGAACGAAAGAATCGGTCGGAACGCGCGGCTTTGTCGCTTGCAACCAAATGGACGACTTCGTGATTCATCGTTGAATTCATGCGCTCATTGGCTGGTGATGTCTCAAAAACATAATTGTACGGGGCAATAGAAAGCGAAATGTGATTCCATGGCAGCGTTCCCGCACCGGCGTTGCCGTAGTCGCTGAAATCCTGGAGAAAAATTGTGGTTTTCTCAGTGTTTCGGTAATTGAACAACTCGCGGTGGAACTGGAGCGAATTCTCATAACAGCGCGCAACGTGCGAGGCAAGATATGCCTGCGCCTGTCCATAGTAGACAAGACGAAGGTTGTTAGTCTCCAGAGAGTAGAATTGACTCAATATTGGACTCGGTAAAAGGGCGAGACAGGCGAGGATAATAACTCTGTGCGCTCTTGGTGACCAGATTTTCATTCGTGTGGCTTTTTTCAGGACGGCGTGTGTATTTTCTCTTAGGCATTTTTGAAGAGACGCCACCCGTTCGAGTGGCGTCTCTGTCATTTAAGGCTTATGGAGTACTCAAAATGGAAGCGTCCTTCCGCTTTGAGCACTACCCCCCTGCTGCCTCTTACCTGCTGCTGCGGAAAGATTCGCTTCTCAGCAATGCATTGCGGAAAGATTCCTGTGCCATGGCATTGCGGAAATCTTCGCTCACGAGGGCATTGCGGAAGGTTTCGCTGCTCACAAGCGCATTTCGGAATGATTCATTGGCAATGCAGGCCCTGAATGATTCCGTTGCAATGGCGTTCCGGAATGTTTCTTGCGCAATCGCGTTTCGGAAATCTTCGCTCAGCATGGCATTGCGGAAATCCATGCTCACCAATGATGAACGGAACTGCTCAGAGGCTATCGCCTTTCTGAAATTCTCGTCTTTCAGCAGGGCCTGAACTTGGTCATTCTGCAATATGGCCTGGATCTCAGGGCTGTCCAAAGATACATCGGCATTGGTAATCTGCTCGGCTTGGTATTTCTTAGCCGCCCCGATCGTGCCGCTGGCGTCACCTTGGAACGGCGGCCAGCCGGTAAATGAAATTGCAACCACTGCAACAACAACTATTCCGATTGCGCCCAATAGAAATTTGGTGCTGTTGCTCCCCTTCTTTGACATGGAACTTTGTGACATTAGATCCTCCTTATGGATTTGTTGGTTTTAAGTTTCGTTCCTGTTTCCTGTCTCTTTAGTCTAATTACTTGTTACCCTTCCAAGAGTTGGAAGAAGTTTCATTTATTGTCCGTTTTTCTGTTTCTATTATTCAGTATCCCTATCGGGATGTCCTTTTGCCACATGTCACTAGCACTGCTAATTGTGATGTGAAGAATATCGGTCACACCTGGCAGGGGATCGAAGGAGATCGATATCGGTCCACTTTCAAGGGTCGAAATCAGAATACTGGTGTCTGATGTGCTTATATCAAAAGGCGTTCTCGTTGGCGAAGCAACGGCAGTGAGATGAATTGATTTCGGCTTAAAAACGACTTGAAATACTGATTGTTCAGGGATATCGGCGAAGAGCGTGTTTCCCTCTGGCCCACAGAAATAACGGACATTTCCTGACAAGGCGTATGGCTCACTAATCAGTGGTTCAAGAACTGTGGTATCCTCTGATCGCACAATCGACCCAGCGGCCGAGTCTTGATTCAAAAGCTGGTCGTTGCTGATTGTATTTTTAAAGAGCATTATGCAAGCCAGTCCGGCCGCAAGTCCAAGCGCAAACGGATAAATCTTTTGTCTGAGCAGTTCTGCGCCAGTAAGCTCTCTGCCCTGACTATTCGGTTTGACCGGAATAATCGGAGAGTTGGATACGTTCTCCACAGAAAACATAATATCCTTCTTTAGGGAATCCGGCGGCTCGATAGAGCCAAGTCCTTGCAGTTCTTCGGATAGAGCCATTATCTCGAGAAAATACTGCTTTGCTGATTCGTCCTTTTCTAACAGGATACGCAGTTTTTTGGAATCGGCGAGTGAATTGACATTGTCAATTTCATCATGGATAAGTTTTAGGGTCGATGGTTCCATCATGAGTGTCTCCCTATTCCGCGATGTACCAGGCGCCCCCGCAGGCGTTCTCGGGCTGTGAACAGACGAGATTTGACAGTTTTCTCGGGAATCTCGAGGACATAGCCAATTTCGTGGAGCGATAAATCGGCAAAGTGCCTCAAAACAAGTATGACTCGTGAGTCAACAGCGAGATTCATAAGTTCCGTTTGGATCTGTTCGCCAAGTTCCTTTTGGTAATACGAAACTTCGGGGTTGCTGTCATTGGTGGCAATGTCAGTCTCAAGCGAAGTCGTTCTTCGGTTTCGCTGTAATACGTTGAGTGATTCGTTTACCATAATCCTGTAAATCCAGCTAAAGAACTTGTATTGTGAGTCATACGTCGCAAGTCTTTCATAGGCCCGTACAAAGGCCGCCTGTGTTATATCGCGCGCTTCGTCATAGTCATGAACCATCCGCAACGCGGCGTTGAATAAAGGCCCCTGGTATTTTTCGACCAAGCCCTCAAATGACGCGGTGTGTCCGCTTAAACAGTCATCAACGAGAGCCTGCTCGTTTAGCAGTTGATCTTCCTTATCCGCCATAATTACCGTCGAGAAGCAAAAAGGTTGGCGGGTTTTTTTGTTTTTTATTAAAAATATGAACCATTCCCGATTGATGGCTCGAGAGAAAAGGTAATGTGAAGAAGAACATCCGTTTCCCTTTTTTCTAATCGAAATGTGTGGCGTCTGCTTGAACTCAGCTGACCATCAAAGATGTCTTACCCCTCTATCACACTCGCACACACAGTGTTGGGGCATGCCTGTGTGAAGATTCACCGTCCGGAATGCAAAGGCAAGCGATTTAATTGTATTTAGTTACATGAATTCGAAAATTAAGTCGAGACGTGCCAGTTTCATTACATGCATGACATGATGATTTGCTCCGGAGATTACCAGTTTGCCGCCTTGTCCCGCCAGCCGCTGGCGCGCGGCTATCAGCGCCCCAAGCCCCGCGCTTGAGATATATTCAAGCCGCGACATGTCAATAGTTGTCGTCACGGCAAGTTTATCCAATATCGTGTTTGCCAATGCCGTTCGGGAGGCATCGAAACGCCCTTCCAACAAAACCTTATCATCACCTACTAATTTGATATCAAACATATTCTTTTCGTACCTTTAGCAATAACGTAATTTCGCTTGTTCCTTCATGATAGCGATATGATACCGCGTCCATCAACTGTTTTACCAGATAGATTCCTCTTCCTCCGGCGCTTCCGTTGAGGGCGAGTTGTTCCATATCCGGAGTGTCGAGTTTAGTTAAATCAAAGTTGACCGCTTCATAGTCAATAAGCTGTACAGATATGGTTGATTCCTTGAGTTCAAAGTTAATAGTAACATCCACACCCTTTCCGGGCGAGTATTTTATCAAATTAGTAAATACCTCCTCGACTGCAATAGAGAGTGCGTACACTGAATCACCATCGATCTTATAGTGATTTTGACAGTCGGTCAAAAAGGAAAATACTGCATCAAGTGACTCAAGCCTTTTGGGGGCAGTAAGTTGCATTATCCCGTCCACTTTGTCCTCATTCCGTTTACATCTCAAAGACTGTGTTTATTGACAAACCTCGTTGGGTTGCAGGCTTATAAAGAGATGGTCAATCAACCGGGTCAAATCTGAAATATCGACTGGAGCCTCGCCGTCGATATTGGCCTCACTTATGCAACAAAGCGGAGCAAGGCTTATGAACAGATGGTCTATAAGTGCGGTCAAATCTGAGATATCAGCCACATCGGCAGTATCACAGTCGACATTACCGCTATACAGTCTGCCGCATGCTCCATCCACCACCCAGAGCGCGCAGGCATGGCTGAATTCCGCTTGGCCGTACTGTCTGACTCTCCAATAATAAAGGGAATCGGCTGGGAGGGTGTCAGGCAAACCAATGTTTGCATTCGGCAGGTTGGCGGTGTCGAGCATAAGGCTTCTAAAGTCGTGGTACGCCGACATCTGGAAGTCATAGGTGATGGCCATGCCTCGGGCATAAAAGCCATCCCATGATATTACCGGCTGGAGAGTTGTGGATGGCATTCCCGAGGCCGGCGAGGTCACGCTATTGGGGATAGTGTAAGTGATAGTCATACTATCACCTGCAGGCAGTCCGCTGTAATTATTGACAACGCGCGCTTCCTGCGAACCATCGATGCCGATTCCGATTGCGGTCACCGGCACAACAGATATGGGAGCTGTCCGATAGACTGTTATCTGGTAGTTGCCTGCCTGAAAGTTGTAATCGAAGGCGCGTGTATCAAGGCTTCCATCGGCATCGGCATCAAGTTTCCAATATGCCGAACCGGCGACTGTGCGAAGTTCTTTGCTGATTGTCAGTCGTTGCGGGTTTTCCACAGAAACGCCGATGTTGTCATAGCCGGTAGTGACCATTTCATCGGGCAGGATTACTGCGTCCTCAAGCTGATTTACAGCAAGAATGATACTGTTTCCAGATTCGCCGCCTATGACAAAATCAGAACGGCCGTCTCTATCTAAATCAAGCGAAGCGAGGGCGTAAATTGGCTGAGCGCCGGCTGGCAAAGTTTCCGAAAAAGATTGATTGAACCCGCCAAAGCCATTGCCATAGTGAACTTTTAAGGTTCTCGTATTTGAGATAACAACCGAAATATCTAAAACTCGGTCGTTGTTGATATCCGACACTGCGACATTGAGAGCAGTTCCCACTATTTTGAGTATTGTCGAGCTTTGGACGCCTCCACTACCGTTCCCCATAACCGCAGTGACTACACTTGTGTCATTGAGACCAAGCGAGTGTCCGGCGATCGTTACATAATCAAGTTTGCCGTCATGGTTGAGATCAACTTGCGTTTTTACCTGGGTGATGTTGGTTGCGCCTTGGGTAATCTTGACCGCGGATGAGGCCGTAAAGACGCCCGAGCCGTTGTTGAGATATATCCTGGCGGAATCACCGCGAGTGACTACTATGTCATCAATAAAGTCATTGTTAAAATCTCCGGCATCGACGCCATCGATGAGAAACGGCAAAGAAACGGGCGCGCCAAACTGGCCGGTTCCATTGCCAAGCAAAAGCATATTCTCGCTCACAATCAGGTCGGGAAAGATATCGTTATTAAAATATCCCGATGTCACCGAACTGTAAAGCGTACTCGATTCCGATCGGAATGACGGGGATGGAGCAAGGGCAGGGGCAAAATTACGCGCCCCTTGATTTAGTAAGACAGTGGTTGTGGTGGATGTTCGTGTGGCTACGTCCAAAAGGGTATCATTGTCGAGGAAATCTACAGTGATGGCGGCTTTGATCCCGCTACCGATGGACACCGGTGATTCTAAAGTACCGTCAGGTTTTCCCCATGCCACAAAAATGCCGTCGTTGGTGTTCCCTGAGAAAATAATATCGCTGTTATTATCTTCGTCCAGATCGGCCTGCTCGACAAAGAAAATATCTGCCGAGTCTGTCGTATTTACAATACCAAAATCAGCATCGCAGACATTACCGATTCCATCAAAGTCAGCATCTTCTTGTCCCGGGTTGGCGACATTTGGACAGTTGTCGATTTCATCGGGTATTCCATCACCGTCGATGTCCGGCGCGCTATATTTGGTCATGAAAGCATCGTAGTTGCCACCATTTGAGGCTTGAAAAGGACTGATTGTCGGAAAATTTGTAGAATTGGTCTGTCCGGCGACATATAAAGCGCCTATCGAATCGATTGCTATCGAAGGGCCTTCTTCTGAGCCACTGCCCCCCAAATAGGTGCTGAACACCAGGGATGCGCCGAATGCTGAGAGTTTCGAAATAAAAGCATCAGCCGCCCCGCCATAGACTGCCTGTGTGGCATTTACAGTTGGGAAATTCAATGAATTTGTAATGCCAGTGATATAGGCCGATTCATGAGCGCCTGTCACAATTGAGGTACCGTTGTCACTCCCGGTTCCTCCCAAATATGTGCTGTAAAGCAGAGTCTGGCCTGAAGCGGATAACTTAGAAACAAATGCATCTGTTATGCCCGACAAAGCCGCCTGATAAGGATTCTGTGTGGGGAAATCGGGAGACTCGGTGCTGCCAGTGAGATAGACCGCCCCGGATGGATCAAGGAATACCGAAGAGGCGACGTCTGTACTTGAACCTCCTAGATATGTGCTAAACTGCAGACTCGTCCCATTGATTGAGAACTTTGCGATAAAAGCGTCCGAACTAGCCGAGTTGAATGCTTGGTATGCACTGGCAGTTGGAAAATTATTGGAAAAAGTATTTCCCGTCACATGTGCCGCGCCTTGCGAGCTGACTGTTATCGCATTCCCGCGATCATCGTTGTTTCCGCCAAGGAATGTGCTAAAGACCAGACCCGAGCCGGAGCTTGACAGTTTGGTAACAAAAGCGTCGAAGCCACCAGATGCATAAACGGCTTGGAAGGCATTGAAAATCGGGTAGTTTGTTGAAGCAGTGTATCCGGTTATATACGCTGCGCCAGAGGTGTCAACCGCGATCGATTTACCGACGTCACTGCTCGATCCTCCCAAATATGTGCTGTAAACTAAAGTTGATCCGGAACTCGACAATTTCGTTGCGAAGACATCGTCACTTCCAGATTTGATAGGCTGAAACGCATTTGCAGTAGGATAAGTTGTAGAGCCGGTGCTACCGGTAATGTAAACTGACCCGACTAGATCAACGGCAATCTCCTGACTGATATCAGCACCGGTTCCACCAAGGAAAGTGCTAAAAACCAAACTTGAGCCGTTACTTGACAGTTTGGTCACAAATACATCTGAATTGCCAGCGTATATGGCTTGATAGGCATTGACAGTCGGAAAATTGGAGGAACTCGTATTTCCCGTTAAGTACATAGCCCCCGTTGCGTCGATTACCATGCCCCTTGGCCGATCGCTCAGACTTACTCCTAAGTACGTGCTGTAACTAAGTACCGGATCGATGACGACGGCAAGGGCGGGGTTGTATTCTTCGGAGAGTTTGAAGCCGAATGAGTTGTTATCTACAAGATAATATTCACCGGTCAGCGGAGTTTTGATTCCATTGATAAGCTGATAGACATAGGGGGTATTCTCTGTGACAGTGTTCCACTTGGTCTCTACCTGTAACTGTCCGCCCTGGTTGATGCAGATGTCTTCTATGCCGCTGTATTGGATACGAATCTGGTTTATATCTGCAAAGGGTGAGACGATAAAGTCATATTCCATCTGACGGCCATTGCCGTAATACTTCAGGTCAATACCGGGATAAATTTCTTTGTAGGTGATGCTGGTGAAGTTTGGAACATCGGTACGCCATTTGGTGGAATCGTTGCCTAAAAAATAGTTGCATTTGTAGTCCATGGCTCCATCGGCGATGATTTCAGTATATGGATTGGCGGCTTGGAAAGAGGAGGAGATGAGGAGGAGCTCGGATTTAACGGATTCGTTTCCTGTCGGGCAGATACGCTCGACAGCACGGTCGGAGGAATATGAGATTGCCGCGTCGCTCCGCTCCTCGCAATGACGCGCCGGGGGATTTAAGACGTCAGGATCACGATCCGCCCCGCCACAGCGGGCAGGCGCGGCGGACTGGGTATCTGGGAGAAGATGGATTCCAGCTTGCGCTGGAATGACAGAAGAAGAGGAACCCACCGCAAGCAGTGGGGTACCCGAGTGTAGGGGATCCAAGACGTCAGGATCACGGTCCGCCCCGCCACAGCGGTCCGCCACGGCGGACTGACCTACTTGAGACAAGACGTCAACACTGTCGTTGCGAGGAGTGACTTCTAAGGAACGACCCTCCACGCCTGCCCGCTGTGGCGGGGCGGGCAGACGCGGCAATCTCAGTTCGCTCGTCTCTGCCCGCGGTCCAATGAAGCTCGCTGCCTCATCCGGCAACTGCCGGACAAACTGATAATACACACCACTCTTAGTAAACCACATCGTTGCGCCATTGGCGCTAGCCCGATAGAGTATACTATCCGGCCACTGGCCGTTGTTTTGGGTGAAGGCCAGAGGCATGGTCGACATGCTTTGCATGACTGTGGCAGTTGAAGGAACGGATTCCGGGAGTGGTTGTATCGTCTCAGAATTAACTGAGGCACACAAAGCAAACAGTGCGAAGGCGATAACAAGTTTCATATGTTTTCTCCGGCATAGTAACGCCATTCTTATTTTGTTCCATTTCAAAGCTTTTGATAAAGACAGCCACACGCCTCAGAGGTTGGCAATTGTTTCAAAAAGAATCTATATCGAGACGAGTCACGATCATTCAGAGCGTACGGTATGAAAAGTAACGGAAAATGGCATAAAGTCAAGCAAAGAATGAGTTCAGGTCAGTTGGGAAAAGTGTGTCTACCTGGGTTGCGACACACGATGGAGGGGGAAAACGCTGCTAACGTACTTTGAGCGCGAGCATAGTTATATCATCGGACTGCTCGGTATCCTTCCTAAAATCATTCATACGGGCTAATACTGCTTGACAGATATCACGGGCGGGGAGGTGGCTATTTGATATGAGGGCGGCGGCAAGCGAATCATCGCCAAATTGTTCTTCCAATGAATTAAAGCACTCGGTGATACCATCGGTAAACAGAAACAATGTGTCCCCCGATGAGAGCGATATCTGGTGTTCGTGATAACTGAAGCCAGGGAGAACGCCTACGACCAGATCGGAGTCAGTATGCAATTCCAGACTGCTATCTTTGCGGACGACGATAACCGACGGATGCCCGGCGTTTGCATAGCGATATTTACCGAGAGCAGGTTCAAAGCATCCGAGAATCATTGTGATATACTGTCCTGGCTGAGTGAACTGGCAGATAAGCCTGTTGAGACTTTCGATCAGATTGACTAAATCTGCCGAATCGCTGCTTCCGGCATGGGAACGAATCACTGCCTGCGCATTCGACATCAGCAAAGCGGCTGGGATACCTTTGCCTGAGACATCCCCCAGCGAGAGGAGGATCGAGTTGTCCTTGAGCCGGATCATGTCATAAAAATCACCGCCCACCTGTTTGGCGGCGGAGTTAAATCCGAAAATCTCAAAGCCGGGATCGAGAATATTTCCTTTCGGCAAAAATCCTTCCTGGATTTTTCGGGCCAGGTCAATCTCGATCTGAATGTCACGAAGCTGGAGCTCTTTTTCAAAGAGCCGGGCATTCTCAATGATTTTGGCGCTTTGGGCTGCAACAATGGCCAGAAATCGCTTGTCGTTATCATTAAATCCATTGCTGTCGTTTTTGTTGACGAGAACAAGCAATCCGAGCAGTCCCTTCTGAGACAGAAGAGGGGCCGCCAAAATTGAGCGGATGCCAAGAGGCGCGAGGTCGATACCTTTAATGCGGTCATCTGTGTCGGGGCTGTTACTGATGAATATTGTCCTATTCTTAATCATCCAGCCGGTTAAGGTAACGTCGACATGGAAGGGAAGCTCGGTAATTGTGGGGTCGTTCCGGCGTACAAAAGTGACAGCCTTGTCATCGGCTTTATCTTCGGATTTTAGTAAATAAACGGCTCCCTGTGTGGTATGGACATGTTTCAGGCAATGGTCGAGGGTTATCTGGGTTATCTTCTCGAGGGGCATTGAGATATTGGTGGCAATAGCAATTTTGTTAAGGACAGACAGTTCTTCGACCGCCCTCTTCATTCGCGTCAATTCTATATCTGAAATCTCTGGCATATATCACCTAATTGTGTTTACATTTAGCCGAAACCAATATGAAGTATATCTCAGAAATTGAGCAAAATCAATGATTTACGATGTGAACAGCAACCAAATGTTACTGAGAGATTCGAATCGATGCTGAAACAGGGCGCTCTCTTTAGCCACTATACGATCGACGCGGTGCTTGGCGAGGGGGGCATGGGGATTGTGTACCGTGCGATTGATCCCAGCCTCGACCGGGTAGTTGGGCTAAAACTACTCAATGAAAAGTTTTCTCATTCGGCGGTTTATCGCGCGAATCTCTCGGCTGAGGCTAAGCTCGCCGCTAGAATAGACTCTCCGCATGTTGTCAAAATTTGGGAGCACTCGACTTTCCAAGATCAGCCGTATATAGCGATGGAGTATATCGACGGAATAGATCTTCGTTCAGCCGCCAGGGACAAAGATTTCGGCTACAAGCTCGACGTGGCAAAACAGGTTGGAAGAGGAATCAAGGACGCACATCAGGCAGGCCTTATTCACCGCGACCTCAAGCCTGAAAATATTAAGGTAACCGAGATCGGAGCGGTGAAGATTCTTGATTTCGGTCTGGCGAAAGTTATCTCAACTGATTCTGTCGATCAACAAGGGGATGTTGAAGGGACACTTCATTATCTGTCCCCCGAACAGTTATCGGGCCAGCCGCTGACATTTAGTTGCGATCAATTCAGTTTCGGAGCGATTTTGTATGAACTGTTTACCGGTGTCCGACCATTTGAAGGGGAATATGCCGCGAGTATCATGTATTCGATTCTACATGAGGAACCAATCCCGCCGTGTGAACGCAAGAGCGATCTGCCCCAATGGGTAAATGCGCTTGTCATGACGCTCATGGCAAAAAACCCGCAAGGACGCTTTGAGAATATTTCTGCCGCCCTCGATTTCATAAACAGTTCTCAGCGCGGATCAAATGGCGCAAGCGAAGCCGTCCCATATTCACAAGCTAAACAGAAGGTAACTGTTATTGACCTGAAGAATCTGTCCGGAGATGTGACTTGGGATTATTTCTGTTTGGGCTTTACCGAAGATGTTATTCGTGAGATTTCACGCCGCACCGATCTCATTATCAGCGCGGAGCCAGCGACTTCTCAGACCCGCGACATACAGGAGATGTTCAAAAAATGCCGATCGGATTTTATTATCACCGGCTCGCTTATGAAATGGCAGGAGAGTCTTCGTCTGCAGTTGAGCATATACTCATCGAAGGAGAATAAACTGGTCGCGGGAGAGACATACGAGGGTGCCGCATCGAAACTGTTCCAACTTCTCTTTAAAGCCGCCGAAGCGACATCGATATCACTTGCGACAATAACCGGTGTGGCGCCAATTCCGGTTGATGACTACTTGAAAACCGATGTCTCGGCCTATGATTATTACCTGAAAGGCAAGAGCTACTATCAGACCAACACGGCCGACGATCTTAAACTTGCAGTGAAACTTTACACAAAGGCTCTGGAAATAGAACCAAATTTTGCGCTTGCCCATACTGGTCTTTCAGATGTGTACACGTTTCAGTATATGGCCTTTTTCGACAGAACAACCGAACGGATAAATCAGGCAAAACTCGAGGCAATTACAGCCCTTAAAATTGACTCCGCGCTTCCCGAGGCGCACCGTTCGCTTGGGCGTTATTATATGTTTACCGGCGATATGGCAAATGCCGAGAAATGTTTTTATGCCGCCGTTGAATATAATCCGAAATATGCTGTCGGCTTCAGAACGCTGGCTTGGTTGAAACGCGAAGGTGGTGATTATGAATCGGCGACGCAGTGGGCGAAAAAATCCTTGGAGCTTGCGCCGACTGACCTTGAGACACTTTTGCTTTTGAGTCTCATCAGTATGGATCAAAGGAAATTTACCGTCGCGGTGGCAACCCTCCATCGCGCAATCGAGCTTGGCCCCGATTACGGACGGGCCTATTACAACCTCGGCGTGGTCTACATGAAACTCGGCGTGTTTGATCTTGCGCTCGAAAACTTTCAACTTGCAATCAAATATCAAGGGGATCCAAACTGCTATATCGATGCGGGCTATATCCATATTCTCAACAAAGATTTTGCTTCGGCCAAGACAAAGTTTGAAGAGTCTATTAAAGCTGACTGCCTGCTTTTTGTCTCACACTACTATCTCGGATTTCTCGACCAACTTGAAGGAAGCGCCCATACATCGAAAGAACATTTTTCGCACGTTATAGCGCTTACCCCCGATAGTACCAACGGCAAAGCAAGCGATCAGCATATACAGGTCTATCGCGCGATGGCTTTTGCCGGGCTGGGTGACAACGATAAGGCATTGACAATTTTGAACACTATCCAAAGCGACGCGCATATTAACGGCGAAGTTCTCTGTAATATGGCTCGTTGCTATGCTTTGCTTGGACAAACGGCGGAAGCAAGCCGCGCTCTTCACCAGTCCTTTACCGCGCATGCCGGGCCGACAGAACGCGAAGTCGCTCTCGACCCGCACTTTGCGGAATTATCGGATTGACAGAAGAAATTAATTAATCAGCTAAATTTTCACTGACAGAATCTGTCAGTGGGCTCATATATCATAATTCCGAGAAGCTTCTTGTTTGCAGATAGGGCAGGGAGCTATGTTGTGTGCGGCACGCACAGCGACCGTAGTATATTTTTTGTAAGAGGATTATCTATGGCTGATGATAGGCCGGATTATTTATCACATTCACGCAGTGATTCGGGTAGGATGTCACCATTGAGGGAACATCTGGCTGATGTGGCTGCTCGGGCGGAGGAATATGCGAGTATATTTGGGGCTGGGGCTTGTTGCTCGATCGCTAAGTACTTAGGATATATGAAATTACGTTACGAAAGGAGAACGCATTCATGAAGAGCTACGAAGTACAAATGGAAATCGCTGGCCCGGCGGCGATGTGGACACGTCCAGACACAGGGGCGGCACAAATCTCTTACCCCGCTCCGACGTTTTCCGCGGCAAAGGGTATGTTCGAAGCTATCGCTAAATTAGACAGTGCCACTATTAGGCCAAAGAAGGTCGAGATATGCAAGCCTTTGCAATATTCTAAATACACAACCAATTATGGTGGACCGCTCAGAAAAAGGAATCAAATTACGTTAGGCTCCTCCTACCAATTGCCTGCAATAATTTTGATCGATGTTTGTTATCGTCTATATGGTGTTGTGGAAGAAGTAAGAACGAACACTCGACCGACAAACCATCTCCACGCGCTTCAGGACATGTTTAATCGTCGGCTTCTCAAAGGACAGAGCTATTCTACACCTTGCCTTGGATGGAACGAGTTTACGCCCTCGTATGTCGGATCCTTTCGCCAAGTTGATTCGGAAGGGAATAAGATTGAGGTGCAAATCTCAATGAATGAAATTATTCCATCTATGCTCCATGAGGTTTTTGATTCACTCTCTCATGGAGCCGTTGCGCCGCGTTTCAGGCAGAATGTGATGATCACCAACGGAGTGCTCTCCTACGAAGAATCAGAAATTGAGGTTACTCATGCTCAATGAAGTTTATCATTTATCTAAAAGCCTTAGCGCAAGCGGACTACAGGCGCAGAAAGGACACACTTGGATTCAGCCGCTTACGACTGGGAAGGGCTCCCCTTTTTTTATTTTGAGGATAAGAGAGGACGGATCGGTGGGGTCTATCGAATATCAAGGCAAAGAAAAAATGGCGAACTACTGGCAGGTCAAACAGAGCAATCATTCGCGTTTTCCGATTCTCAACATTGAGTCTCCCTTTTGGTCCGTTGATTCTGAGACATATGAGACAAAAATCTTGAATGAGGACGAATCAGCCAAGAAATGGGCTGCAATGCGAGATCTCTGTGGCGGAAACGCTCTTGCTTATGATTCGCAGCAGTTAAAGAAATTAGAGGGTCAGTTTGGTGGCATTCCAGACCAGATTTTAACGGCAATGAAAGGAAATGTGAGTGAAGACAACCTTTTTCATAAGCTGCACAATCGTTTATTACAAGGTCAGAAAACACGGGGAGAAATTAGCGACGTTGTTCGTTCGATAACTGATGCCATAATGGAAGATTACAAAAGCGGGGCGATGAGTCCTAACGCGCGTGATTTCGCAGGCGAATTGCTTTTGGGGAAATGGAATAAGAATACTTCTCAACTTGAATCCACCAAAGTAACTGTTCTCCTGGATTTTCATGATTATGAGGCCGTTGGCAGTATCTACTCGGCAAGCTCGAGAAAACAACTAAATCACTGCCTTTTGGATACCGAGACGACGGAGCAATCAGAGACAGTGTGCGCTCTGACCGGTGAGAAGATTCCAGTTGAGACACTCAAATCGCCTCAACCCACCCTGCCAAAGATCGGTCTTACTTACTTGATGTCCATGAACAAGGATGCCGACTGTCATTACAGGTATCGTTTGATTTCAACAGGTATTATTCCCATAGGTGTCGACACCTACCGAGAGTTAACGAACTCGCTACAAAAAATTACCGAGCCTGCAAAGAGAGGACTGACGTGGAATGCAATACCAAGTCCGAAGCCAAAAGGGGTCGATTTACTTATCATCTATCTTGAGACGCTGCCTGAGGCAGACCTACAAATGGCAAGTATGTTCTCGGAAGCTCCGCAAGAAGAGCAAAGAGAAAATGCCTTCGAGCATATCTGTAAGACTGTATGTGAAGCTCTCAGGGGAAATCCGGCGATTGAACCACATTCAGCTTTGCGGCTGTTCGTAATCTCCGCCATTGATCCAGGAAGAAAGCAAATGGTTGTGAACACATCATTTACTGTCCGCGATGTATTTCTTGGAGCAGAACAATGGGAAACAGGTTCGTCGAACGTTCCCCTATTTTCACTGCCTGTCAGAATTGACAGTACGACAACTCAGCAGACAACTCAAATGCCGTCACCGGCTTCAATAATGGAGTTGTTCAAATCTCAATGGAACAGATTAGGGCATGGAAGATCGGATGTAAGCGGTATCACGCTTTCTGAAGTTTACGATGTGTATATACCAGGCAGTCCTCGAATGAGACGCAATTCAAAAAAGTTGTTGCGGTTACTTCTTTTGCGAACTGAACCACTCTTGATCGGGATCGGGGGTGTTATTAAAAACCCCGGCGAGAATGAAAAAAGCTGGAAGGATTTTACTGCGATGGCGCGAAACCATTGCTTAGCAGTAGTTGCATTTCTAGGAATATTATTATCAAAACTCGACATAACAAAGGAGAAGTATATGTATGAAGTTCCGTTTAACGTGGGAAGGATGCTCAATTTAGCCGACACCCTTCACCATGAATATTGTAAAATTGTTCGTAAATCAGTGCCGATGCGATTGATGGGCAATGCTCATTTGTCCGTCGCGCTTAATAATCCTGAGAAGGCGTTGTCAATGCTCGCAGAACGCATAGGAATCTATCAGGCGTGGGCAACTACGGCTAAATCGGACTCAGTAGGAGGCGAGATAGATCCGAGGCAAGCAAAATTGACTTTGGAACAACTTGGTCTAATCGTTGAACTATTAAAAGGGAAAACTATACCGTCGAAGGCAGCAGACTCTGATCGGGCGCAGATACTTTTAGGCTATCTCGCCCGCCACGAAAAAGAGTAAAACCTAAACACCAATCTAAGTGAGGAAGACGATGCCAAACATTAAAAATGCAGACGAAGTAAAGCGGGCCAGTGGACTGCTCATTATTGAAGTAATCAATTCAAATCCTAATGGAGATCCGGACAGAGAAAGCGATCCTCGTCAGAGACCTGACGAGCGCGGAAAAATTTCACCAGTCTCCTTTAAGCGAAAGCTTCGGGATTTAGTCCAGCCCGATATAACGGACACAAAGAGAACCCCGGTGTGGGATGCAATTTCACGAACATTTACTCCTGTTTTGAGCCCAGATGACTATTGGATTCTTGAATCCAGAAGTCGAGAGCGAAAAAAGATAGAAAAGGAATTGGCTGATAACACTTTTGTCTCGAAGTATTGGGACGGAAGATTATTTGGAAACACTTTTCTCGAGGAGGGTGCCTCCAATTATATCAAAACAGGAGTTGTGCAAGTCGGCATGGGAGTTTCAGTGTCCCCGGTATTTATCGAGCGCGACACCAATACGAACAAGGCAGGTGTCCAGGAAGGTAAGACCCGTGGAATGGCGCCGCTCGGCTCCCGATATGTGCAGCATGGCGTTTATACAATGCCATTCTTCGTCAACCCCTCAGCAGCTTCTCGATCCGGCTGTAAGCAGGTAGACGTTGACCTCATGTTGAAACTCATTCCATACGCCTATTCCCATAACTTGTCAACTGCCCGACCGTTTGTAGGGATACGTCATGCCTGGTACATGGAACATAAGTCGCCTCTGGGTTCATGCTCTGATTTTTCTCTCATAGAAAAATTGACGCCTCGCCGAAAGGGCGATGATTCAGAGAAACCATCGACATCTTGGTCTGATTACCATGTTCCAACAGATGTCGGCGAACTACGAACAAAGCTCGCTGATTTCCGTGATCTTATGTTGCAAGTGGGAGAAGATGCATGACCTATCTAGCGCACAGCGCGAGACCGGAGAAGGGAATTCCCGAACAGCCATATTCCATTCACATTCAGAACGTCTCCTGTCGGGCTATCACCAATGCTCGGAGAATGCTGGAGTATTACTCAGGTGAGAGAGAAGTGTTTGTATCGGATATCCTCATTGCGGCTACCTACCACGATTTGGGAAAACTTGATTCGCGGAATCAGGAAGCAATGAAGAACGGAGGAAGAAAGAAGTTGACCCTTAATCATGTTGATGCGGGAACTGCTCACCTTCTCACAAACCTAAAACGTTTTGAATCTGCTTTGCTTGTCTATGCTCATCACGTTGGCTTGATCTCGAATGGAACGGAAATTAGCAAAGGCCGTTTATTCATGCGAGATAGCGAAATTGCTAAAGTGACTGATACACATTTGAGGAATTACCTAGCCAATCATTATCAGACTCTTGAGAGTGCCGAGGAGCCATCTGGTGGTAACTGCAAAAGGACCGGCATTGAGCGCCGCCTCTCGCTCTCATGTTTGGTTGATGCGGATCATAGTGATACGGCACGTCATTATGGAGAAAAAGAACCGACTGATTTTCCAAAGGTACGATGGAAGGAGCGAATTGCCGCCTTAGATGCGTATGTCGCAGAGAAAGCAAGAAAAGCGCGAGAATCAGACCAATCCCAATCCCAGGAGGCACGGACATCTCTGCGATCTGACATTTATCAGGCAAGTTGCGAAATCGATCCCACGCAACTCATTCGCTCCTGTGATGCGCCGGTCGGGAGCGGTAAGACGACCGCTGTCATGGCGCACATGCTTCGATTGGCTAAGGAGATGGAACTTCGGCATGTCTTCGTAATTCTTCCGTACACGAATATCATTCAACAATCAGTCGAGACATACAGAAAGTGTTTGGTGTTAGAGGGAGAAAATCCTGAAGAAATAGTCGCCGAGCACCATCATCAAGTTGATTTCGAATGCGAAGATTTCAGATATCTTACAACACTATGGAAAGCGCCAATTATTGTCACAACTGCGGTACAATTCTTTGAGACACTTTCGCACTACAAACCGGCACAATTGAGAAAATTGCATGAATTGCCCGGATCGGCAATTTTCATAGACGAATCGCACTCTGCGTTACCGACCCACATCTGGCCGCAAACGTGGCTGTGGCTTAAAGAGTTGTGTCAAAATTGGAGCTGTCGATGTGTTCTTGCTTCGGGCTCTTTGACAAGGTTTTGGAACCTAAAAGAATTTATTGAACCTACCGAAGAGATAACGGACATCATTCCTGATGCCCTAAGAGAAAGAGCGATTCAACTTGAAGGAAAACGGATTTGCCCATTAAGGCATCCTCCCGTTCTTGAACGAAAAGAACTTCTTGATTTCATCCTTTCTAAACCTGGTCCGAGACTGGTAATTCTTAACACTGTCCAGTCTGCCGCGGTCGTGGCACACGAGTTAAAAAAGGAGTCGAAAGGGCTGACCTTGCATCTATCCACAGCGCTCTGTCCCATCCATCGGGAGCTAATAATTGAAAGAATTAAGAAGTTGTTGGATTCCGCAAAGAATACTGATTGGACATTAGTTGCTACGAGTTGCGTTGAAGCAGGCATGGACTTTTCATTCAAGACTGCTTTTCGCGAATCATCTTCGACAGCATGTCTGATTCAAGTTGGCGGGCGGGTCAACCGCAATTCCGAGGTCGAGGGGGGAGGAGCAGTATGGGATTTCCGCGTCCGACCTGACGGGGTGATTAGCGCCCATCCTGACTTTGAGGATTCGGCCAGAATACTCGGCCGATTGTTTGATGAAGGGAAGTTCGATAAATTAAGAGACGGAAGGAGTTCGCCTGCCGAGATAGTAACCGAGGCATTGCGAAGAGAAGTATTGCTCAATGGATCATCAAAAGCGCAGGAAATCAGAAAACAGGAAAGATCGCCAGAATATCCTGACGTCTCAAAGCTATGTAAAATTATCACGGCTGAAACACGTCTTGTCGTCATAGACAAGAAAATTATCCAGCAACTGGAAGATGGCCAAAAACTTTCATCGAAAATTATCCAAAAGAACAGTGTGAGGCTTTGGTCGTCAAAGCTCAAAAAGCTGGATATCTTGCCAGTTGACGGGTCGGATGAGCTCTACAAATGGACTACCGCTTATGATCCGGACTTTCTCGGAATTGTGGAAGGACTCCTTCCTTTAATATACGCCAGAGAGAAGGGACTAGTTATTTAGCCTCCCCTCCTGGCTCTTTCACAACTGAATCTTTCCCTTATGGGAGCGCTCAAAAACGAGAGGAGATATGACCATGAATCTACACTCCGCGCCCCGCTACTCCGAAGATGATCTGCTTCCCATTTCAGCTCTCCAGCACCTCGTCTTCTGCGAACGGCAGTGGGCGCTCATATATATCGAAAATATTTGGGCCGAGAACCGTCTGACCTCCGAAGGCGCACAGCTTCACCAGCATGCCCACGAACCCGACTCCGAGACCCGCCATGGCGGGCAGGCCCACCCTGTTCATATCACGCGGAGTCTTCGCGTTCACTCATTCCAGCATGGTCTGAGCGGAATATGTGATGTCGTCGAGTTTCATCTCTCCGAGGCGAGCTCTCAGCAAACATCGTCGAATGACTCGGCGAGCGAAAGTGTGCCGCAAACAGACATGATATCGCCTCCCCGAGTCGCGACAAGTACGGATTTGCCGCCCGCTATTCCTCTCGATAACCTGTCCGGTCTCTGGCGTCCGTTTCCCATCGAATACAAACGCGGCAAACCAAAATTCGATCACTGCGATGAGGTTCAGCTTTGCGCCCAGGCAATCTGCATTGAAGAAATGCTTGGTGTGAGCGTCCCCAATGGCGCAATTTTTTATGGGCAGACACGGCATCGACATGCGGTATCGTTCACGCCGGCTCTTAGACAGGTCACAGAACAAACGGCGGCGCGAGTTCATGAGCTGACCGCAATTGGCAAAACCCCTCCCCCAGTTTACGAAAAGAAGTGTCGCAGTTGTTCTCTCATCGATATCTGCATGCCAAAAGTAACCGGAAGCAAACGAAATCCTGTTTCGTATCTAAACAAAATAATTGCCGACATTGCAGCCGAATCTGCTGTAATGCCAGTGGAACCACGGGGGGAGGAAGGGAAATGAAACATCTGCTTAACACACTCTATGTCACCACAAGCGGTGCGTATCTTTCTCGCGATGGAGAAAGCGTCCAGGTCTCCATCGACCATGAGACCAAACTCCGCGTCCCCATCCATACCATAAGCGGTATTGTCTGTTTTGGACAAGTGAGTTGCTCGCCTCCGCTACTTGGGTTGTGTTGCGAACGGAATGTCATGGTGAGTTTTCTCAGCGACTATGGCCGCTTCTGGGCCAGAGTCCAGGGGCCGGTGTCCGGAAATGTGCTCCTGCGCCGCGAGCAATATCGAAGAGCCGATGATCGCGCTTTCTCCTCGGTACTCGCACGAGCCATCGTTATCGGGAAAATTGCCAACTCACGAACCGTGTTGCTTCGCGCGGCCAGGGAAACCGCAAACGAGACTGTCTCCACTCAGCTTGGCAACACCGCACGCCAACTGGCGCGGCATCTTGCCGATCTAAAGGAACTCGTGGACCTTGATGTGGTGCGTGGAACCGAGGGGCTTGCCGCCGCAGGATATTTCAATGTGTTCGATTTGCTCATTACTTCGCAAAAGGGGGATTTTTATTTCCGTGGTCGGAACCGGCGCCCTCCGCTTGATAATGTCAATGCCCTACTATCTTTTTTCTATACACTGCTCATGCACGATGTCGTTTCGGCTCTCGAAGCGGTCGGCCTTGATCCAGCTGTCGGTTTCCTGCACCGAGACCGGCCGGGACGGCCGGGATTGGCGCTCGATATAATGGAGGAATTGCGTCCTATTCTCGCCGACCGACTTGCGCTCTCGCTTATCAACCGCAAACAACTCACCGCCGCAAATTTTAGCAAAAGTGAATCTGGCGCAGTGACGATGGATGATAAGGGACGCAAAATTGTTCTGGTGGCATATCAGGAAAGGAAACGCGAAGAGATACAACATCCTTTTATCGATGAAAAAGTTGCCATCGGACTTCTGCCCCATGTGCAGGCAATGCTGTTGGCGCGTCATCTTCGCGGCGACCTTGAAGTGTATCCGCCATTTGTTTGGAAATGAAAATTAGTGAATTGTATCTGAAACGCCCGCCTGCGTTGGCGGAAATGGAACGAGATTGTGAGGTGATATGAGATGATGGTTTTGGTAACGTATGATGTCAGCACCGAATCAGAAGGCGGCAAACGACGGCTGCGACGAGTTTCGAAAGTATGCAGTAGCTATGGTCAGCGGGTTCAAAACTCAGTCTTCGAGTGTCTGGTCGATCCGGCGCAGTGGACAAAGCTTTGGTTTACTCTGCAGAGCATCATCGATGTTGAGCGGGATAGCCTTCGCGCCTACTATCTGGGGGCAAATTATAAACGACGCATAGAGCATATCGGGGCAAAAGCGACTTACGATCAAGAGGGGCCGCTTATTATTTAGTCTGTCAAGGCGTATCCGCGTATGTAAAGCTGATGAGGTTTTTGCATTGAGTCCGCGATATCGGATAACCTTATACAAGGCTGAGACTTGGAGGTGCGTCGTGCTCAAGCTTTAGTGTATGCTCGCAAGTTTTTGCTTGGTTACGCGGAATCGATGTGTTAAATAATAGTCGTATCGGAGGTTAACTCAGATACTGTCGCGCCCTTCATGGGCGCGTGGATTGAAACTGACAGCCTCCGCTATCTGGGCACTATCAAAATAGTCGCGCCCTTCATGGGCGCGTGGATTGAAACTCAAGGACGGACTGCTCCGTCCGGGCAGATTAGCGTCGCGCCCTTCATGGGCGCGTGGATTGAAACCGCCAACCGAACGGGTGATAGTTGCGGTATTAGGTCGCGCCCTTCATGGGCGCGTGGATTGAAACCCAGCATCCGATGTGGCAATGCTTGGAGGCGGCGTCGCGCCCTTCATGGGCGCGTGGATTGAAACTGTCTTCATCTTCATTCTCCTTCTGCCCTCTCGGTCGCGCCCTTCATGGGCGCGTGGATTGAAACGTTCCACCGCTGTCCTGATGAGGTCTGATTGGCCGTCGCGCCCTTCATGGGCGCGTGGATTGAAACTATAGCAGTCCTTATAATGTGCGGCACTCCGGCCGTCGCGCCCTTCATGGGCGCGTGGATTGAAACCGCGGTTGTGGTACACCACCAGCACGTAACTCCACGTCGCGCCCTTCATGGGCGCGTGGATTGAAACAATCGTCGTTCCGTTTTCGCGTTTGATTTTGAGGTCGCGCCCTTCATGGGCGCGTGGATTGAAACGGCCGAAAGACGGCCAGCGGCATTAACGTTCACGTCGCGCCCTTCATGGGCGCGTGGATTGAAACTATCACAGCCGGAGTTAATTACTATCCTGTCCACGTCGCGCCCTTCATGGGCGCGTGGATTGAAACATCACCGCGACATACGCGGCGAAGCAAACTGTAACGTCGCGCCCTTCATGGGCGCGTGGATTGAAACTCATATGACATCCGCAAAAACGTATGGCTGTCCATGTCGCGCCCTTCATGGGCGCGTGGATTGAAACTCCAGCATGGCCAGGCCTTCCCGTGACAGGTGCGTCGCGCCCTTCATGGGCGCGTGGATTGAAACTTGCCCATGTTTATGTCGGCGATGGCCGCGAGAGGTCGCGCCCTTCATGGGCGCGTGGATTGAAACAGGAATACGCTCAATATGCGTTCCGTACCGTAGTCGTCGCGCCCTTCATGGGCGCGTGGATTGAAACACAGGGGAAGGTTGAAATGCTTTTCGCGGATGTTGTCGCGCCCTTCATGGGCGCGTGGATTGAAACTCTGTCTACTCGCCATCGCCCGAATCACAGGCGACGTCGCGCCCTTCATGGGCGCGTGGATTGAAACTCTGATGGTCGGCAAATTCTGCCGGATATAATCTCGTCGCGCCCTTCATGGGCGCGTGGATTGAAACAAAAACGTTATCACCGATGATAATCCGTTATCAGTCGCGCCCTTCATGGGCGCGTGGATTGAAACATACATCGCTGGAGCTACTGGCGCTGGCAGGATTAGTCGCGCCCTTCATGGGCGCGTGGATTGAAACGGAAGACACAAGAAAAGCCTAAGACGCCCCAAGGTCGCGCCCTTCATGGGCGCGTGGATTGAAACTGCGACACGTATCGGAATTGCAGTATGAAATATCGTCGCGCCCTTCATGGGCGCGTGGATTGAAACTTAGACGCGCTCGCCTACATCGAACTGGCGAGAAGTCGCGCCCTTCATGGGCGCGTGGATTGAAACTATCATCTTCTCCCCCATATCGCGTCGACCGCTGTCGCGCCCTTCATGGGCGCGTGGATTGAAACGTGTCAACAACGGATGCTGAGCGGTCGGTTGTGGTCGCGCCCTTCATGGGCGCGTGGATTGAAACGTGTCCCTACGCTATACCCGCCGGTCACGCTGTAGTCGCGCCCTTCATGGGCGCGTGGATTGAAACGTGTCCCTACGCTATACCCGCCGGTCACGCTGTAGTCGCGCCCTTCATGGGCGCGTGGATTGAAACACAAGAGTAACTCCAGCAGTGACAGAGCCCACAGCACGTCGCGCCCTTCATGGGCGCGTGGATTGAAACCTTCCCAAGTGGAATCAAGAGGAGCACACGATATGGTCGCGCCCTTCATGGGCGCGTGGATTGAAACTCTGATTCTATCGCGCCGATAGGCTGAAGAACCACGTCGCGCCCTTCATGGGCGCGTGGATTGAAACTATTTTAGCCCGTGTACAACGGTCCGGGGCTAAAAAGTCGCGCCCTTCATGGGCGCGTGGATTGAAACACTTCTACCATTATCGACACACCTCTAAGCCCTAGTCGCGCCCTTCATGGGCGCGTGGATTGAAACTACGGCCAAAGCGGAGAATGATAAGGCAATCGAGAGTCGCGCCCTTCATGGGCGCGTGGATTGAAACCCGATAGGCGAAACAGACACCTTCCCGTGACCAGTCGCGCCCTTCATGGGCGCGTGGATTGAAACGGAGACCACCGTACCGATGAATATCACCCGATATAGTCGCGCCCTTCATGGGCGCGTGGATTGAAACGTAACATGATACGATTGATACAAACGGAAAAAAAGTCGCGCCCTTCATGGGCGCGTGGATTGAAACTTGATAATCGACCGATTAAATGAAAAACGTACCGGTCGCGCCCTTCATGGGCGCGTGGATTGAAACCCGCTCTGCATTATGACGAGCTTGCCCCGAAAATGTCGCGCCCTTCATGGGCGCGTGGATTGAAACGGAAACGCGCTCAGATACGTCTACCGATTCCGAAAGTCGCGCCCTTCATGGGCGCGTGGATTGAAACACACTGTCTGGCGGAGAGTCTACCGGACGAGATTGTCGCGCCCTTCATGGGCGCGTGGATTGAAACACACTGTCTGGCGGAGAGTCTACCGGACGAGATTGTCGCGCCCTTCATGGGCGCGTGGATTGAAACTGTGCCATATTCCGCGTGCAAGTCGGCAATCTTGTGTCGCGCCCTTCATGGGCGCGTGGATTGAAACTTGGTTTCGGGGGCAACACGCCCGCCCCCCTGCCATGTCGCGCCCTTCATGGGCGCGTGGATTGAAACCATCCGATAGGATCGCTTGTTATCGGCCCATTAGTGTCGCGCCCTTCATGGGCGCGTGGATTGAAACTTGCTCATGGTGTATATGGCGGCTCTGGTCTGCGTCGCGCCCTTCATGGGCGCGTGGATTGAAACGATTTGGCCGCGGATTTCGCGGATGTGAGTCTTGGTCGCGCCCTTCATGGGCGCGTGGATTGAAACTTATCCAACAATAGGCTCGCTGAGAATAACTGACGTCGCGCCCTTCATGGGCGCGTGGATTGAAACAATCGGCACGGGCTTGTCGTGCTACAAGATTTAGGTCGCGCCCTTCATGGGCGCGTGGATTGAAACAGTCGCGCCCTGCCTCTGTTTGAGATATTCGAGGTCGCGCCCTTCATGGGCGCGTGGATTGAAACCATGTCGAGAGATTCGAAGCGGTCGATGCAAATAAGTCGCGCCCTTCATGGGCGCGTGGATTGAAACATCCTGCCGGCAGACTCTCCGCCCGACAGTGTCGTCGCGCCCTTCATGGGCGCGTGGATTGAAACTCGATCCTGGCCTCTGCTGCATTGAGGTCGCTATGTCGCGCCCTTCATGGGCGCGTGGATTGAAACGTTAAAAATAACCGAAAAATACCGAAAATAACACGTCGCGCCCTTCATGGGCGCGTGGATTGAAACTTGTTGTCTGGTTAAAAATTGGATGGTGTTAATGTCGCGCCCTTCATGGGCGCGTGGATTGAAACCTAAGAGTATCGGTACTCCAAGGAGTGCTGTCGTAAGTCGCGCCCTTCATGGGCGCGTGGATTGAAACGCGAAAAGCAGTTTGTCGACGCCGAAATAGTTGAGTCGCGCCCTTCATGGGCGCGTGGATTGAAACATTTTCGCACCAGCACTCTTGGTCCGGTTCCACCGTCGCGCCCTTCATGGGCGCGTGGATTGAAACGCTTCGGGTGTGCCGACGGTGTAAAGAATCCAAGGTCGCGCCCTTCATGGGCGCGTGGATTGAAACGCAAACTACCCTTATGGCCACGACAAGTTACGGCGTCGCGCCCTTCATGGGCGCGTGGATTGAAACCTATACATGTTATAGCTGACCCGCGCGAGATGGAGTCGCGCCCTTCATGGGCGCGTGGATTGAAACTCCGATGATGACGTTGACGCCGTGAACCAGCTATGTCGCGCCCTTCATGGGCGCGTGGATTGAAACGAGTTAAATCTTATGCCGCACAAGGCGGTGTGGACGTCGCGCCCTTCATGGGCGCGTGGATTGAAACAAGGCCATGCTTAACCTCAAAGCGGGTTGCAAGGCGTCGCGCCCTTCATGGGCGCGTGGATTGAAACCTCAGGTATAGTTATCCAGTCGACATACACCGCAGTCGCGCCCTTCATGGGCGCGTGGATTGAAACATCAGTGGAAGCGGCGAACGCCGCGGCCAGTGAAGTCGCGCCCTTCATGGGCGCGTGGATTGAAACCTGGGTTGCCTGCTGGATCACCTGTGCTCCATTCGTCGCGCCCTTCATGGGCGCGTGGATTGAAACCCAGCATCGGATGTGGCAGTGCTTGGAGGCGGCGGTCGCGCCCTTCATGGGCGCGTGGATTGAAACACGAGCAAGGTGAGAAAGGCTACGTCGACAGATTGTCGCGCCCTTCACGGGCGCGTGGATTGAAACGCTGGATGCCCCGATGCCTGCTGTAGACGAACGTCGCGCCCTTCACGGGCGCGTGGATTGAAACTTGTTTACCGTTTCGACCACAATTCGAACAAAAAAGTCGCGCCCTTCACGGGCGCGTGGATTGAAACGATGGCATCATGTCGTCACGATAGTGCGGCCAAGTCGCGCCCTTCACGGGCGCGTGGATTGAAACGTGATGTCAATGTGATAGCGGCCCGCCTTACCGACAGGTATAGTTATATCACGGCAGGCGAATATGACAAACACGGATCCTAATCAACCTTCGGAAAAACAGAGCGACCTCTCAAGTGTCATTGCTTTTCATGCTGGCACGGACTGGAGTTCGCGGATGCATCTCGACCTGAATGCCCATTTGGTCGAGCATCCGAGCGCCACTTTTTTCCTGCGAGTTAAGGGAAACTCACCGGATCACGGCGCTATTCTCGATGATGATATTCTGATTGTCGATCGCGCGCTTACGCCTAATTCGGACAGTATCATTATTGCGGTAATTGACGGAGCTTTGGTAATTGCCCCATACCAGTCACTGGCCCAGGGCGAGAAACACGGTAAGTCGGGCAAGCAGTTTGACGGTGTTTTGGCGAACGCGGAATCCGCAGTGTGGGGAGTGGTCACCTATGTCATTCATAAAATCTGAGGGATTGATGCCGGTCGATGAGGTGGACAAACTGTCGACGAAACAGAGTCCCCTTCTGTTTGCCCTTGTTGATTGCAACAATTTTTTCGTCTCATGCGAACGCGTATTCGATCCGCGGCTTGAAGGGAGACCGGTGGTTGTTCTTTCCAATAACGACGCCTGCATCATTTCGCGATCCAACGAAGCGAAGAAATTGGGAATAAAAATAGGAATGCCACTCTACCAGGTGTGGGATCTGGTTAAAAACAATCGTGTTTGTGTGCTATCCGCCAATTTCACGTTATACCGCGATCTCTCGCATCGCATTGTTCACTCCCTTCGGCAGTTTTGCCCGGATATCGAGGTATATTCAGTTGACGAAGTGTTCATGATACTCAAAGAAGCGGATAGCCGCGTTATCGATAGGCTGATCAGAAACATGCGGCAAACTGTATATCGCTGGGTTGGTGTGCCGGTGTCAATCGGTGTTGCGGAAACCAAAACTCTTGCCAAGTTGGCCGCAGAGCATGCGAAAAAGAAAATATCAACGGGAGGGCGCTTTGATTTGTCCGCGTGTTCGCAGCAAGACCGCGACCGTGTGCTGGCTGGCACCCCAGTAGATGATATCTGGGGTATCGGACGCCAATACGGTAAATGGTTGACCGATCGCGGCATCACAACGGCGCTCCAATTGCAAGGGATTGATCAACACTGGTTTGGAAAGAAGGCAGGGGTGACGGGCTTGCGGTTATTGAAAGAACTTCAAGGAGTTTCCTGCATATCGCTTGACCTGGACGATCCACCCCGCAAAGCAATTACCTGCTCACGCTCGTTTGGCAAACTGGTGACCGACCTTGGGGAATTAAAGGAAGCTATCGCTACATTTGCCGCGCAAGGTGGAAGAGAGTTACGACACGACTGCTCGTTAGCGCGTCGTATTACCGTATATTGTGGTGTGCGGTCGAAGTCGGCACCCTCAAAAACGTCTAGTACAATCACGGTGCATTTGCCCTTGCCGACCGATTGCGATAGCGATCTCATACGCGCTGCGCTAACCGGCCTTGAACAAATCTACCAGCTCGACGTGACTTACTATAAGGGTGGAATCACGCTCAGCGACCTTTCAAGAGCGGATGTCCGCCAAGCCGATATTTTTGTTGATAACGAACATAATCGTCTTCACAAGCTGAGCGGTGTCATCGATCATCTCAATGCGCATTGGGGGCACGGGACAATTCGATATGCGGCGGCAGGGATAAAGAGAAGTTGGCAATCGCACGCGACCTTGTGCTCGCCGAATTACACCACTCGCTGGCAGGAACTTCCTGTGGCGCATACCGCACCAGCCTCAGTGAAACGCGCTCCTACTCCTCACAAGCACGATACATGGTAGACTTTATTTAATGGTGGGGGGAGGATTTGAACCTCCGACCTTCGGGTTATGAGCCGTTTCGGATTTCAAGGTACGAGCCAACACCGGACACTAGGCGACTGTCTTGCAAGGGGGAAAACTCTTAGATTGACTGATTCAATCAATTTGCCTATTATCTTTCTAATCGATCAAACCTGGTAAGGAGGATTCATGCGTAGTGTTAATACCACAATTTCGATTGTAATGCTGGTTTTTTTCTTTCCGTCCATTATCGCCGCCGATCTGCAAACGTCTCTAAAAGCTCCGGTTTGGTATTTGAACTATGATGTAACGTTCAAGGCATCGTACGACAGCACAACGCGAACGATCAACGGACCGGAACATGTAACGATATCAGTCACGCAGTCGTTTTCCTCGCAGGAGATGCTCGATATGCGTAGCGATGGACCAAGTGTCTATTCCAGCATGGTGGCTGGCAATTCGGTAGCAGCTCCTGATATGCAAGCAGTCCTGGCGAACATGGAAAATGCCGGCAACTGGATGCCCGGCCCAGCAATGACCGCCGATAATGCAACCGATGATGAAATCAGTGCGGCGAACGATGCCCGGATGAAAATGCCGATCGGACCTGCGAAGCTCGAATATTTGCGTGTTGTAGTCCTCGATAGTTTCCCTGACGAAATGGGTGTGTTGCATAAAATAACAAGGCGAACAACAAATAATCGGACTGGCGATGTCCATCCCCGCGGCTCCACACCCTTCACGCTGGAGATCAACGCGAAAGAAAAAAAGTATTCCCTATTCCTCACCCACGGGTTTAGCGATCTAGGAACTCCGATCAAGTGGGAGACCCATGAACTGGTCGAGACCAAGGGCGAGGCACCTGTTGAAACACACAAGAGTGGCGAAAACAGCGCTGCTACAGTTCTCAATGGTTTTCAGATTGATGATCCCAAGCAGGTCGCACTTGGGATGATCTACATCAAAGGAGACCTGGATCCGTTATTGGACAAGATTTCCGGTGAGCGAATAATTTCGGCGAGCTATCAGGATGCGAATGAGCGCGTGTCCGGAACCCTTGCTGTCCGCTACACCCTTTCTATGACAAAACCAACGAAGAAATGAATTGCCGTAGGCATAGCCTTAAGGGTCGGGCTTCCGTGTATACTTCAACTAGACTTATGACTTGAATTTAATGGCGGGGGGAGGATTTGAACCTCCGACCTTCGGGTTATGAGAACGTTTTGATTCCCAATCACGAAACAACAACGGACACTAAGCTACTGTAAGAACAATAACTTACATGATCTGAGTTGTCCGGTGTTGTCCATTATTTTGGCCTGTTTTGGCTCATTCTGTTAGCAAACTGTTAGAAAGAAAGGTATCGCGTTTTCAATACCGAGATTGACTTGCCCGGAAGTGATTTTTTCGTGAGACATTTCAGAATCTCCCCTTCCCTAAACCTTACAAGCCTTCCCAATTTGATGTGCGGAATGAACCTGGTATGAGTCCACTGATAGATTGTCGAGAGCCTCACACCCAGCCTCTCAGCCATTTGGTTGGGGGAAAGAAGTGCTTCCATCCAATTAGCCTCATAGAGTTGTAAAGACAAGATTAAGCGATCGAACAGCGAAAGAGAGAATGCCGAAAAGCGATTGCGATGTAGTAAAGTGCATCTTAACGTGAGGTACCACCATATCCGAATTGTCTGACGACGTACAAAGTCTGCACGCCGACCCGCGCTGGCCGGTGTTTCTCAAAAGGATCGGACTGGCAGGGTAGGGTCTCATGCATCCGGGTAGTATTTGACCGACCTTTCCTCAAAACATCCCTATTGACACTGCTCGTATTCTGTCGGAAATTGAACAGGTGAGTTTCCAAGCTTCATTCATCGTCACCGGCGGGGCCGGATTCATCGGAAGCAATATAGTGAAGGCGCTCAATAATCGCGGCCACAGTAGTATCAGCATCGTCGATCATCTGAATCACCCCGGCAAGCAGCAGAATCTCGATCGCCTCACCTATCAGACATTCTACGACAAGACCACCTTCCGTTCGATGCTCCGAGACGGGCGAGTACCCAAAGTTAGCTGTGTCTTCCATCTGGGGGCGTGCAGTTCGACATTTGAGACTAATGAGTCGTATCTGGCCGATAATAATTTTCAATACAGCGTCGACCTGTGTGAATGGTCGCTTAAAACCAGCGCGCGGTTTGTCTATGCCTCCAGCGCCGCCACGTATGGCGACGGGGCCAATGGGTATGTCGATGACGAATCCATAACCTCAACTTTCAATCCATTGAATGCGTATGGTCGCTCCAAGCAGATGTTCGATATGTGGGCAATCAAGAGCGGCGTGATTGCTAGAATTGCGGGGCTGAAATATTTCAATGTGTATGGCCCGGGGGAAGATCACAAGCAAGCGATGCGGTCACTTGTCAACAAGGCGTACGCGCAGGTGAAGTCGCAAGGGGTCATCAGTCTCTTCAGGTCACATCACCCGGACTACCGCGATGGCGAGCAGGGGAGGGATTTTGTCTATGTGAATGACGCCGTCGCTGAAACGCTTTTCTTTTTCGACCATCCCGAAATCTCGGGTCTTTATAACTGTGGCAGTGGCCTGACCCGTACCTGGCTTGATCTGGCCAGAGCGCTATTCGCGGCGCTGGAAAAAGAGCCGAAAATTGAGTTTGTCGACATTCCGGAAAATATCAGGGCCAACTACCAGTACCACACGCAGGCGGACCTGACCAAACTTCGCCGCGCCGGGTATGCCACTCCGTTTCTATCCGTTGAAGAAGGGGTGCGGCGGTACGTGGCGGAGCATCTGAGCCAGTCCGAGAATGGATGCAAAATCACCCCTTTTGGATTTCAATAACGACTTTACCCTTTGTATGCCCATCTTCGACATGTCGATGTGCCCCTACAATCTGATCCAAAGGATAGCACTTTTCAATGATTGGTTTTATTTTCTCTTCCTCAATAAGTTCTCGTATAAAGTATAGATCTTTATCGTTTGGTTTTGCGAGATGTGCTTTTGCTCTTTTGTCGCCAATTATCCGACTAAGAAGTAATTGAACTAATTGGTATTTTGGTTTTAGTGGATTTTCTGTAATGTAAATTCCAGTTTCGGTTATAGAACGCCTACAGCTGAAAAAAGTCCGTTTAGCAACAGCATCCAAAATGATATCGTATTTTGTGCCGTTATCGGTGAAATCATCTTTTGTGTAGTCGATCACATAGTGTGCTCCAAGGTCTTTTACCCAGGAAAGATTTGATGTGCTACAAACAAAGGACAACAACTTACGTATGCGATACGTGTCCGGTGTTGTCCATTATTATTGCCTGTTTTGGCTGATTCTGTTAGCAAACTGTTAGCAAGGGGCGTGTGTCAAACTTTCGCTAGTTAAACACCAATTTGAGAATTCTCAACCGCCCGGGAAACAGTTGGGAAAATCGAACCGATAACCCTTGTTGTTACTCGGTCACTTATCAGCGCTGGTTACGAAATCGTCATGAATTTCCAGTATTAGGCATACCTGGTGACTGCATGAAATTCTATCTTGGCTACTCAACTGCAACCTGAGGAAGGTAATGATCCCCCGTAGCAGATCGAAAAAGATGCAGCTCTTCGAGATCGTGACCTATGCCGGGCTCTTTCAAAAGTAGACCAACTTGGTCTATAGAAAATCAAGACCATAATCACCGAATGGCTACCGAGAGAGTTTCAGATTTTTGTCTTTCTCATCGGTGGTGAACCTACGGTTAGAGTCAATAATGCCTTATTGGGCAGGGGATTCTCGCTCTGCAATTACGAGACGTGAGCTTTTTGCTTGACAAGATTATTGTTTTGTTATACCATTCTTACTGTAAAAAGTAAGAATTGTTAATCGAAAGTCTATATGCCTGGAATTAGCTCCAAAGAAGAATACCTTATAGCCACCCTAGGCGAACGAGGCAAGCGCATATTCACGGTTGAGGAGGCAGCTGAAATCATGGCACTCAGCAGAGGCTTCACTTCCAAGATCATTTATCTACTCTCAAAGAAGAAGAAACTACAGCGCATCGAAAAAGGTAGGTACCTCGTCATTCCACCCGTTGCCTGGAAGAGCGGCAAATTCACTGAAGAGAGCCTGATTATCGCTGCCCAATTGATAGACCCGTACTATGTAACCTACTGGACTGCGCTCAATTTCTACGGTTGGACCGAACAGCCTTCCCGAACTGTCTTCATTGCCACGACCAAGGTCAAACGGACGGTGACAGTCGAAGGAACCGGATTCAAGTTCGTAAAGCTCCGCCAGGACAAATTTTTCGGATTTACAGAGCAGTGGCTTGGCGACCAGAAAGTGGCAATCGCAAGTAAAGAGAAGACAATCATCGATTGCCTCGATCAGCCGCGCTATGCCGGTGAAATCGTGGAAGTAGCAAAAGGCTTGTGGTACGGAAGGACAGAATTCAATTTTGACCTTATGCTCAATTACATTGATCGTATGGGCAATTACGCCATTGTGAAACGATTGGGATACTTGCTCGACACTTTGGGCATCCTCGACTCGTACGTCAGGTCAGACCTGCAGAAGCGTCTTACGTACGGCTACGTCGATTTGGATACCCACGGAGCACCGTCGAAACACACGCTGAATCCCGATTGGCGGATTCGCGTCAACGTGAAGCCATCTAATCTAACCGAGTGGATACAGCATTAGTGTATGATTAGCGCCGACGCCATACGCACGATCGCCGCCAATAAGTCGATTCCACCGGGTGTTATAGAAAAGGACTATGTCCTGTCAAAAACGCTCATGGCACTCGCAGGAATTCCTGAGTTTCGGGAATCATTAGTCTTCAAGGGTGGCACGGCTCTCAAAAAGTGTTATTATTCCAATTGGCGATATTCAGAGGATTTGGATTTCACTGCCCGGGATAAACTCGTTCCTTCCCAGATTCAAAATATCTTTCAACGGGCGGTTGAAGGCGTGAACAGCACTTTTGGCGTACCGCTTCGAGTCAGTGAATTTTCCCGATATCCGAAGGACTCCGAGGACATCGTATCCGCACAATTGAAACTGACGTATGACGGACCGCTACGGCAGTCGAGTGGACAGAAGAATAACATTCGAGTTGATATTGCATTAGATGAGGAAATATCACTCTCAACACCAGAACGTGAGATCGCTAAAGAGTATTCTGATGATCTTACCGCAAACATTCCAGTCTATGCGCTCGAAGAAATTGTGGCCGAAAAGCTCCGTAGTATTTTACAGTGGGGCAAGAGCCGGGACTACTACGATGTCTGGATATTGCTAAGGGATGAAACTGGTGCCTTTGAACGGAAAAAGACCAGAGATCTACTCATAACAAAATGTCATTTCAAGGAGATTCTTGAACCGCAAATTGAAGATTTCTTCATCGATGAGCAGTTGGTAGAAACAGAGCGATATTGGAAAAGGGGACTGGCACATCAGATTGCGGATCTTCCGACATTTGAAGTAGTGACCCGCGAACTTCGAGCGCTGATCAAGCAGCTATTGTCAACTTAGACCCTACGTAGGTTGCTTCCCGACTTGGCTTGTAACTTACCATTTCATATTGTTGTAATACATTGTTAAACAACATTTTACATAAATATATGTGATAATCTATTGACAAATATAAATAAGTACCGATACTTTATCACATGAAGCCGAATAAGCCTATGACAAACAAAACTATTGCTGACATTCCACGAGGAATCAAACGGCAAAAGACTCTACTCAAAAGAGGACTGCACCCTCAAGGGATTAGTCGACTTATCGATAAGAAGCTACTGGTCTCCGTTGGCAGAGGCGTTTATATGACTCCTCAAACCGCCATCACCGAGAATCACGATCTTGCCATTGCCAATGCTCGAATACCTCATGGTACGGTCTGCCTGCTATCCGCGCTGAATTTTCACGGCATGACCACTCAGATCCCCAGAGAAGTCTGGATTGCCATTGAAAATAGGGCAGCGTCCCCGCGGTTCAGCACGCCTCCTCTGAGAATAATACGACTAACCGACCCAAGTCTCAATTCAGGCATCGAGAAACATATTATCGAGGGTGTTGATGTAAGAATATACTGCCCCGCCAAAACAGTAGCCGACTGCTTCAAATTCCGAAACAAGATCGGACTCGACGTCGCGATGGAGGCGCTAAAGGACTACCTGCGACTGAAAAAGGGGACGGTGGATGAACTGTGGCATTTCGCCAAGATTAATCGAGTGGCCAGAGTGATTCAGCCTTATCTGGAGGCATCAGTTTGAGCAGCAAGAAGCCGATCAATATTGCTGCCTCTGTCCGTCAGAGACTACTGAACCTAGCAGGGGAACAAGGAAGGCCGCTGACCTGCCCCCGTTAGTTGTACCACTTCCAATGTTAGTCATGCGATAGCCAAAGTCAATGGGTTTGGGGGCTGGATCGCCTCCGGTGCTGGCGGCCGCGGAACGTCTGGATAAAACAGTTTTCGGAAATTCTGTTAGCAAACTGTTAGAAAGAACTCTATCTGAGAGTTCTTCAAGTCCACGGTCGTCGATGCAAGTGATTGATAATCAGGAGCTTGATTTAATGGCGGGGGGAGGATTTGAACCTCCGACCTTCGGGTTATGAGCCCGACGAGCTACCAGACTGCTCCACCCCGCGATGTTTTGTGAAAATAGGAGCAAGCTACCAAGTTGTCAAGTGGCATAAAAAATAAGATTATCATTGAGTACGAAGAATAAAACGAGCTACTCCGCCGTGGCGGAATATCAGTCTGAAAGTAGACTTTGGCACATTGCCGAAACCTGAACGCCGAATATTCACTTTGCCTCATCCTAACAGAAAAGTGCTTGACTTTCAACGACATTCCGAACTCCTTACTGCTAATCGAGAGATAAATGCAATGATCGGTTATATATAGAATTCTTTGGCTAAAATATCTCTGTCACAAAATGATCCGTCTTCTTGATTTTCTGTGCTGCCACTTTAACCTGGGCAAAGCTATTGGGCTCGTTCTCTTAGGGCTCCTTGCTATAGTCATTGGGAAAGCCAACTTCAATTTGCTGGAAGCCTATTTCCAGAGTCTATTCTTCGGCTTGCTAATAATAGGATTTGGCATCTTCATATTCTTGAATTGGTGGAAAGATAATCGCTTCGACAAAAAATTAAATGAACGCCACAACGAAGTGCTGGGGGAAATCGACGGGAGCACTAAGAAGATACTGACGAAGAGCGGTCAGAACAATGAAAAGATATTAGCCCATATCGATCAGAAGTTCGCCAGCCTGACTCAAATTACGAAAGTAGAGATCCGAGAGTTACCAATCAGTGAATTGGGTAAGAAAGAGCTTGAAGACGCTTCGGACCTGCTTGCCGAAGGTGACCCTAAAGGAGCAATCATAGCTCTTGCGGATGAAACACACATTGTGAGGGAGCTTAAGGAACTCTCTATTAATATGGCGTATCGTCATTTCCTGCGCGGAAACGCCTACGCCGACCTTGTGCAATGGAACGATTCTCTCGAAAGCTTCAACCAGGCAACAAACTACAAATCAGACTTCTCCGAAGCATGGAGCAACCGCGGCATTGTGCTCAGTAAACTGGGACGTCATGAAGAAGCCATTGAAAGCTATGATACCGCACTACGTCATAAAGGGGATTACGCCGAAGCATGGAGCAACCGCGGCAATGTGCTCAGTAACCTGGATCGTCATGAAGAAGCCATTGAAAGCTATGATACCGCACTACGTCATAAAGGGGATTACGCCGGCGCATGGTACAACCGCGGCTATGTGCTCAGTATACTGGGACGTCATGAAGAAGCCATTGAAAGCTATGATACCGCACTACGTCATAAAGGGGATTACGCCGGCGCATGGTGCAACCGTGGCAATGTGCTCAGTATACTGGGACGTCATCAAGAAGCCTTTGAAAGCTATGATGCCGCACTACGTCATAAAGGGGATTTAGCCGAAGCATGGTGCAACCGCGGCATTGTGCTCAGTAAACTGGGACGTCATGAAGAAGCCATTGAAAGCTATGATGCCGCACTACGTCATAAAGGGGATTTTGCCGAAGCATGGGGCAACCGTGGCAATGCGCTCAGAGAACTAGGACGTCATGACGAAGCCGTCAAAAGCTATGATACCGCGCTATGCCATAGACCGGATTACGCCATCGCATGGGCCAACCGCGGCGTTGCGCTCAGCAAACTGGGACGTCATCAAGAGGCAATGTATAGTTTTCAGAAAAGTCTTGAAGTTGCCCCAGCCGATTGGCTGTACCAAGAAAATGTCAAAAAGGAAATTGAGATTGTCAGAAAGAAATTGGGCAACATCTGATCCGGTTCATTTCTCCCCCCTCATCAGAGCCCACTTCAACAATGGCGGAGTCACGAGAGTCGTCACAATAACCATAATCACCACCGCCGAATAGGTCGCCGCAGAAACAACCGGCTCGGCTCCAATTGTCAGCCGCGCGCCGATTCCAGCAAAGATCAGGCCGACTTCGCCCCGAGGAATCATCCCTAATCCAATCGCAAGCCGGTTAATTGTTTTATCGAAAATCACGAGCGAGCAGACTTGTTTGCCAACGACGGCCACCACCGTCAAGGCCGCTGCGAACCAGAGGACTTCGCCATTGGCAAATGTCATCAAATCTACCTGCATTCCCATTCGGACAAAAAATATCGGCACAAGAAAAGTTGCAATCGGCTCAATCAAATGGTCGACTTCCTGTTCGCCGCGACTGACGAAATCTCTGAAATGAACTTTCTCAAGAACCAAACCTGCTGCGAATGCGCCTACAATCGGCGCAAGACCAACCAGACCGGAGATATAGGCAAGCACAAAGCAGAAGAGGAGCGAGAACGAGAGCATTACCCCTCTGCCTTTTAAAACAAAGCCAAACCTGAAGAAATATGGCACGACAAAACTTCCAATAATTATCGCACCGGCGATAAACAATCCTGCTTTGGCCACAATCCATGAGATCGCCCCCACACTGACCCCTCCCCCGCCGTTTGCCGCGGCAATAACAGCGACCACAGTCGAAAGTATGACCAAGCCGAGAATATCATCTATGACCGCCGCGCCGAGAATAATCTTTGCCTCGGGCGACTGGCTCTTGCCAATATCTTTTAATACCCGAGCTGTAATTCCGACCGAGGTTGCTGTCAATGTCGCGGCAACGAATATGTGGACATAGATCGATTCGTTTGGCGCAATTAATTCTGTTACACCGAGCCCCAACAAAAATGGAGCAACAACGCCCACGACAGCCACCAACAATGCAGTCGGGCCGACTTTGAGCATATCTTTGACGGTTGACTCGAGGCCGACCTGGAAGAGCAGAATAATGACACCGATTTCGGCAAGAATCTCAAGCGTCAGGTCTGTTTTAAATGCCTCAAAACCTGTGAAACCGAATAAATAGGCATTGCCAATGAGTATCCCAAAAAATAGTTCACCTAAAACAGCCGGCTGCTTGAAACGTTCAAAGAGATCGCCGCCGAGTTTTGCGGCAATCAGGATGACAATCAGCCCGAGGAGGACTTCGAGCACAACGCCCCCATCTTCATCAGCTGCGGCAAATACTTCTGAGGGCGTTGATATCACAAATAAGCCTATAGCGCTGGCAATTATGCTCAGTGGAAGGAGATTCATCCGAATGGTTTTATACATGTTAGGTCAAATAACGGCAGTTCTGAATGATCAAGCAAGTTTTCAATCGTAAAGCCACAAAACCTATTCATCACATCAACTTCATAAAGGTTTTGCCGAAAATGACGAAAATTGAGAGAACAAGGGATTTGGTCTGGATTACCGCGCATAAAAAAGGATTTTGAGCGTCCATGTTTATATTTATCGGCGCAATAATAGTGGTCGGCTCTGTGCTTGGCGGATTCGCCATGCATGGCGGGCAGATCCTCGCACTTTGGCAACCCAATGAAGTCATAATCATTGGTGGCGCCGCCCTCGGCGCAATGCTCATCGCCACTCCTCTCACAGTCATCAAAGCGATGATGAGCCAGATTACCGCCGTTCTCGGTAGTGGATTGACGAAAAAGGATTTTCTGGATCTGCTTGTGATGATGTACCAAATATTCAATGTGGCTCGACGCGACGGCCTTGTCGGTCTCGAATCACATATTGAGCACCCCGAACAAAGCGAGATATTCAAGAGATATCCCAAGTTCCTCAAAAATCATCATGCTGTCGCCTTCTTCACCGACACAATGCGCGTTATCATCTCCGGCTCAGTACAACCGCATGATCTCGATGACTTAATGGATGCCGACATCGAGGTTCTTCATGAGGAAGAACTAAAACCATCCCAAGCGCTTAGTTCGGTTTCCGACGCCCTCCCGGGGCTTGGGATTGTCGCGGCGGTACTTGGAATTGTCATCACGATGAGTTCTATCGGCGGACCGCCTGAAGTTATCGGTCAGAATGTTGCCGCCGCACTGGTGGGAACGTTTTTGGGTATTCTCATGTCGTATGGATTTGTCGGACCCCTTGCGGCATCGTTGACACATCGAAGCCACGACACCAAGCAGTACATGGGCTGCATGAAATATGCCCTGCTCTCATTTCATAAAGGGGTTGCTGGAGTGATCGCAGTTGAATTTGCCCGGAGATCCCTCTTTGCAGAAGTTCGCCCCGGATTTCTTGAGCTTGAAAAAGCCTGCAACGATGCCAAAAAGAAGTAGTCATCTGTGAGTGACGATAACTCGAATCGACCGATAATCATCAAGAAAATAAGGCGTGGTGGTCATGGAGGCCATCATGGCGGGGCATGGAAAGTTGCATTCGCCGATTTTATGACGGCCATGATGGCTTTTTTTCTCGTGCTGTGGCTTGTCGGGCAGGAGCCTGAGGTCAAAGAAGCTGTTCAGGGTTTCTTCCGTGACCCAGGTAAATTCACCGATCCCGGCGGCGCGGGTGTGCTAAAAGGTTCGGAAACCGCGCTAAAGTCAGATTCGCCGGACATGGCAATCGTTCGCCCTCCTGTCCCTGAAGACAAGTCCAGTCCGTCTAAGGACGAAGTCCAGCAGATGAAAATGACCGCAAAGCTTATGCTTGAAGAATTGGAAAAGCAGGAAGCATTCCTACGCCTGCGCGAGAATGTGACGATCCAGATAACATCCGAAGGACTCCGTATCATATTAAACGAGTCCGAAAATTCACCGGCCTTTTTTGAACCCGGATCGGCAAAACTGCTTCAACAAAGCGCGATCATCCTGGTGACAATCGCTGACCAACTCGGCAAAATCCCCAATAAGCTGGTAATGGAAGGCCACACATCTGCTTCCCATGCCTCTACAATCGAATACACGAACTGGGAACTCTCCGTAGACAGAGCCAATTCTGCGCGGGCGTTGATGGAGGTTTCCGGTCTCACTGCGAATCAAGTCAGGGAAGTGCGAGGGTTTGCGGATAAATTTCCTATGATTACAAGCAACCCCGAGGATTCACGTAACAGGCGGGTGTCAATAGTCGTTCTGTACGATACTGTCGCCCGAAGGTACGATCAAGTCCATGCCGCCGAAGATATCCAAACAGATTCCGAGTTGCCGGAATCTTCACAACTTGAGTAATTAATAGTTTCCACTCCAAGACGCTCTGGCTTTTTAGCCGCTCCATCAATATATTGATATCTCGAAGATGGAGTATCCCCGTACAATTTTGGCCGGGGCTTTTGTGTTGTTGCTATGCGACAAACAAATATTGAGAGGAAAAGATTTTTGGCCGAAAGCACACTCATACCGACAAAAGAACTGGGCCTGCTGCCGCGCCTGCGCATCGTACTCGATAGGTTTAGGGATAGCCTTCCTTTCCAATCGCTGGTTGCATCACTGAATAGCGGTTTGCAACCCCACATCAAAGTCTCTGGACTTTCGGGTTCATCCGAGTCAATTCTTATAAGCCTCCTCTCTGATCTCAGAACATCGCCAATTCTCATTGTGACAGCCAAGGCCGAGACAGCCAATGACCTTTATGATGACCTGCTCTTTCTCTTAGGACCGGAACTGGTCGGCCATTATCCCGCGCGTCAGATTCTGCCCTATGATTTCAAAGCCCCGGTTGGCGAAATCATGGGGCGCCGTATCTCGACTTTGTCCGCTCTCTCATCCAGCTCGCTCAAAGTCGTTGTCGCTCCCATGCGCGCAATCCTCGAACCAACGATATCGCGCGAAGAGCTTGAACAGAGCCGAATCGAACTAAAAGTCGGAACGGAAATTGAAATCGACAGCCTCATAACGCGTCTCGTCAATCTTGGCTTTCGAAATGTCCCGCTCGTAGAAGAAGTCGGCGACTTCGCAAAACGAGGCGGCTTGGTCGATTTTTTTAGCCCCGGAGCCGATGCGCCGGTGCGTATCGAATTCTTTGGTGACGAAGTCGACACTATTCGGCAGTTTGATGTTTCGACTCAGCGCACGATAGGACAACTCACTCATGTGAGGCTCCTTCCGAAACGTGAAATTTCAATAAGCCATGAAGACCTTGAGGCACACCTTGATCGCCTGCCCGAGAGCGATGCTGATTTTATTCGAAATCGCTATCTGAGGGATCCAGAACTGCCGGGCCTCGAATGGCTGTCGCTCCTATTCGGCATGAAACATGGTTCGTTTCTGGAATATTTCCCTCTTGATGGCCTAATTGTTTCGGAGCAAACAGCGACACTTGAAAAAGAAGCCGAGGAAATTATTGACGAAGCCCGATCGCTCTGTGAGCGGCTTTCAGAAAAACTCACTAAGCTTCCGCAACCGGAAGAGTATTATCAGAACAAGATCAACATTCTCAATGCCTTTCGTGCGCATCCCCAAATTGAAATCCTTCCTTTTCGAGGCGTCGATCCAACCCTCATTTACTTTGACTGCCAGCCCCATCCGGCCCTTGGCTCGAGGCTTGACCTCTTGGCCGACACACTTCGTGAGTATCAAACGCTTGGCATTGCCTCCTTTATAGCCACCGACAACGTCGCTCAAGCTCAGCGGCTACAGGAATTGTTGGCAGAGAAAGTCACATTAGAGCCAAAGCCGGTCGTCGAAGCCGCAAACTTGAGCGGCGGGTTTGTTTCCCCAGGCGGAAAGTTTGCCATTCTTACCGATCATGAGATATTCCATCGATATCATCGCCGCGTACGAAAAAAGAAATTCCGCGAAGGGGTCGCGATATCAGATTACCACAATCTCAATCGCGGGGATTATGTGGTGCATAACGATTTTGGTATCGCCCGCTACCTTGGGCTGGAAACAATCCATGTCGATGACCGTAATCGCGACTGCCTGCTTTTGCAATACTATGGCACTGACCGTCTTTTTGTGCCCATCGAAGAATTCAACCGTGTCGGAAAATATTCAGGCAGTGAAAACGCGCCCGAACTGACACGTCTCGGCGGACCAGGCTGGGACAAGCTCAAAGAGAAAACACAAAAAGCAATTGCTGATATGGCCGATGATCTTATTGTGCTCTATGCCGAACGCAAAGCGCGGCTTGGATACGCCTTCAGCCCCGACAGCGTATTTATGCGCCAACTTGAGGCCTCGTTTCCCTACGATGAAACGCCCGATCAAGAAAAAGCGATCGCCGATGTAAAGCGGGATATGGAGATGGAACGGGCGATGGATCGACTTATATGCGGCGATGTCGGCTATGGGAAAACCGAGGTCGCCATCCGCGCCGCATTTAAGGCAATCGATGACGGAAAACAGGTAGCCATTCTGGTTCCCACGACCATCCTCGCCCAACAGCATTACGCGACTTTCTCTGAGCGTCTCTCTGATTTTGCCGCGTCGGTCGATCTGCTTTCACGATTCAGAACCAAGAAAGAGCAGCTTGAGACAGTTCAAAAACTTGCAGAAGGAAAAGTCGATTTGGTCATTGGCACACACCGCTTGCTCTCGGGGGATATCGAATTCAAAGATTTAGGACTTCTCATCATTGATGAAGAACATCGCTTTGGCGTAAAACACAAAGAGGCGCTGCGCAGGTTGCGCTCGACCGTCGACACCCTTGCCATGACCGCCACACCAATCCCGCGCACTCTGCAAATGGCGCTCTCGGGTGTGCGGGATATGAGCCTCATTACGACATCTCCAAAAGACCGACTGCCAATCATAACGGAAATTGTGGAATTTGATGCCTCCATTATTAATATGGCTGTCCTGCGCGAAATTGATCGCGGCGGACAGGTTTTCTTTGTCCATAATAGAGTGCAGACTATAGACGCCATGTACGAATATCTGAAAGAACTCCTGCCCAAAGCGGAAATTGGAATCGCTCATGGCCAGATGCATGAACGCTCGCTTGAGGGAATCATGCTGGCCTTTATGGCAGGACACTATCAGGTGTTGCTTTGCACATCCATTATTGAATCCGGATTGGATATTCCCAGAGCCAATACAATAATCATCAATCGTGCCGATAAATTCGGTCTCGCACAATTGTATCAATTGCGCGGTCGTGTCGGGAGAAGCGCGAGACGGGCCTATGCTTATTTGCTAACACCTGAGATCAAGACCCTGCAGGTTGATGCAATGAAACGCCTTCGCGCCCTTGAAGCCCATGCCGACCTCGGATCAGGATTTGCCTTAGCCATGCGCGACCTTGAAATTCGCGGTGCCGGTACATTGCTCGGGGCTAAGCAGTCCGGCTTTATCGAAGAAATCGGTTTCGATCTCTACAACAAACTCCTCGAGGAAACAATCGCGAAGCTAAAGGGGGAAGAGCTTGTAAAACCCCCCGACACCAAATTCGAACTTGACCTCGAAACATATCTTGCCGAAGACTATATCCCCGATAGTCAGCAAAAAGTCGACATATACCGCCGTTTGGCCGATGCCGCCGTGCTTGATGACGTCATCAAAATCACCGAAGAAGTTGCCGACCGTTTTGGCCGGGCGCCGCAGTCGGCGATAAATCTTTTCGATGCAACAGCAGTAAAGGTTGTCGCGGCGCAGTTGGGAGCTGAGAAAGTCAAAATGCGCTCAGGGCGGGTCAATATTTTCTTCAAAGAAGACAAGAAGTTGAGCCGCGCCGAAATAGAAGCGTTGCGCAAGGGGACCGATGCCCCAATGGAGTTCTCACTCGTCCCCCGTCCGACAGTAATGGTTGATTTCTCCGGCATTGCCGAAACCGACCGGTTAAATGCTTTCCGTCAATTGCTGGAAAAGACGCAAATAGGCTGATGATTCGACTCAAATAATTCCGAGACTTTTTTACTATTTCTTACTCGGCTTAATTACTATCGTCTCTTGGACATTATGTATAGTTGTTGTTCTAAATTGGAGGTTTTGGATGATTGGAAGATATAGCGCGGCGTTTCTTTTACTGACCGCTCTTGGTTGCGGCGAACGCATTGACCAAAAAGGGAATGCGCTAAGCGGAACTCAAGTGGTCAAAGCGACCATTTTCGACGGCGAGAAACATCTGACGAATATCCGCCAGTTGACTTTTGGCGGACAGAATGCCGAGGCCTACTTTTCATATGATGCCAGCGAATTGATATTTCAATCAACCCGTGATTCACTCCAATGCGATGCCATTTTCCGCATGACCTCCGATGGCGCAAATGCCCACATGGTATCAAACGGCAAAGGAGCGACCACCTGCTCGTTTATTTCTCCTGACGGACAATCAATAATTTACGCCTCAACTCATCTTGCCGATACCGCCTGTCCTCCCCGACCCGATATGTCGAAAGGATACACATGGGCGTTGCACAAAGGATACGATATTTTCAAAGCCAGTTCAGATGGGACGAATCTGATTCGCTTGACCGAGACCGAGGGTTACGATGCCGAATGCGTATATTCTCCACAGGGGAATAAAATTCTTTTCACTTCTGTTCGAAGTGGCGATCTGGAACTATATATGATGAATCCTGACGGAGGCGATGTTGAACAGTTGACCAACGAACCGGGTTACGATGGCGGCGCGTTTTTCTCTCTCGACGGCCAGTCCATCTGCTGGCGGGCTTCGAGGCCGACCGGGGATAGCCTGAAAGAATATCAGGAGCTACTTGCTGAAGGTCTTGTCCGACCCGGACGGTTGGAGATCTATGTAATGAAGCTCGCCGACAGAATCCCGATACAACTGACCTCGAACAACGCCGCCAATTTCGGGCCGTACTTTCACCCCGATGGCAACCGTGTGATTTTTGCCTCAAACGTCAATGATCCACAGGGCAGAAACTTTGATCTGTATATGGTGAATGTCACCACCAAAGCTATAGAGCAAGTCACATTTAATTCCACCTTTGACGGCTTTCCGATGTTTTCCCATGACGGAACCAAACTGGTTTTTGCCTCGAATCGCGACGGCAAGGCGCATGGCGAAACTAATATCTTCATTGCCGACTGGATTGAATAGAAGTCTCAGAAGCTGAGGGTAAAACTCGTCTTTTCATGCCTTGAGGTATGAGTAAGCCCAATCGTGATTTATTGGGTAAATTTCATGGACACATTGCCGTCGGATTCAGCGATATGAAGAGATGGTCGATGAGCGCGGTCAAGTCAGAAATATCAACATCACCCGTGCCGTCGGTATTTGCTTCTTCTTCGCAACAAAGCGGAGAAAGAGAAATAAACAGGTTATCTATTAAGGCCGTCAGGTCGGAGATATCTGCGAAGTCATTAACATTGCAGTCCACATTTCCTGTTGTACTGAAACAGCAAGGCGTGATATTCAACAATACCGAGACAGCATCCAGGTCCCAGCCCACCGAAGCAATGTCGGGTTTGTTGTCTCCGTTAAAATCTGCCGAAACAACACAGCGAGGATGTCCTCCTACCTCGAAGTTGACTGCTGTGGCGAAGGTGCCGTCCCCTTCGTTCGTTAAAACGGATACGGAACCGGATACGTAGTTTACCGCGGACAAGTCAGGATGACCATCATTATTAAAGTCAGCGGCGCAGACTGACAACGGGCCAATTCCTACTCCGTAATTAGTTGTGCTGACAAACGATCCCTCGCCGCTATTTTTCACAATTGACACAGAGCTCGAATTAGCATTTGCCACGGCAAGGTCGATCGCGCTATCACCATCAAAATCAGTGGCAAAAACAGATGCAGGGGTATTGCCGACTCCATACAGTCCCGTTGGAATGAAATTGCCATCTCCGATGTTTTGTTAAGATTGAGATGGTTTGCGTGTTATAGTTCGCTGTGGCCAGGTCTGGCTTGCCATCTCCATCGAGGTCAGCGGCATATACGGAGAAGGGGCCGTTGTCCGATGTAGGAGCGATGATATGGGTGATTCCAAGAAAAGGGAATGTCCCGTCCCCATTATTGATTCTGACCGTAACACTATTTCCCGACCAATTCGCAGTCACAATGTCTTGCTTACCGTCTCCATCAAAATCTTCAGCAAAGATCGATGCCGGGCTACCAGTTGCTGGGTAGTTGACCGAAACGCCGAATGTGCCATCGCCATTGTTTTTGAGTACGGAGACAAAATTTGCGAAACTCGCCACAGCCAAGTCCAAGTCGCCATCACCGTCCAAGTCGGCTGCATAAACTGAATGAGCTGAACTTCCAGTTCCGTAATTGACTGCACCTCCGAATGTGCCATTACCGTTGTTTTTCAAAACCGAGACATTAGCCGTATTAAGATTCGCAACTGCCAGATCTTGGTCGCCGTCGCCATCAAGGTCAGCGGCAAACAATGACTGCGGATCAGTTCCGACTTGGTAATCAATCTTGGAATTAAATGTCGGATCGACTGCATAGGTTTGGACAGCAAGCAGACAAAGCAGTGTTATTTTCAAAATTATCCGAATTAGATTCACAGAAACTCCCCGGGTCCAACTGCCGTTCGTGGTTAGCTTTCAGTATTTAAGTATACAATCCATCGGCATTTTTCAAAGCGTAAAGTAATGTGGTTTGCGAATACACTGCTAGCGTATCTGCTTGTCTGAAAAAAGTTCCTTCGTTAAATAGCATAAGTTTGCCGACCCAAATCAAAACAGCACAAAAAACAGTGTATTATTCTGAATTATAACAATAATACAACTTTTCTTCTTGACAATCATATAATTACCGCATATTATACAGAAATCAAGGAGAAGTCTCGTGATAGACAAAATAGATCGCCAAATCCTTACCATTCTTCAGGAAAACTCCAAAACGTCCAATAGTGACATAGCAGACCGCATCGGAATGGCCGCCTCAGCGACATTGGAGCGAGTGAGAAAACTGGAGAAAAAAGGAATAATCAAAGGTTACGAAATTCGCCTCGATGCCGCCAAACTCAATTGTGGTCTGGTCGCTTTTGTCTTCGTCAAAACAAGCGAAATGGCGGGTGATGCCTCTGCCGGGCCGGAACTGATAAAAATTCCCGAAGTTCAGGAAGTCTTCAACGTAGCCGGCGAAGACTGCTATCTCATCAAAGTCCGAACCAGCGACACCTCGGCGCTTGGCAAACTCATTCGGGACAAAATTGGGAAAATACCCGCCGTCGTTTCCACACGCACAACAATAGTAATGGAAACCTACAAAGAGACAAGCAAACTGCCGCTTGAAATAATGCCCGGCACGAATGGAGACCGCGATGACTGAAATTGAAATCGCCAAGCGAAATAGACTCCAACTTATTCTGGCCTTTGGCGCGGTCTATATCATATGGGGATCGACATATCTTGCCAATCAGTTTGCCATTGCGAGCATCCCTCCGTTTCTGATGGGTGGTGTGAGATGTATTCTTAGCGGGGTCATTCTCTATATATGGGCGCACTACCAAGGGGCGGCAAAACCTTCGTTGCGTGAGTGGAAATATGCCGCGATTATCGGAAGTTTCCTCATGGTCGGCGGGACGGGGCTAATCATCTGGGCGCTGCAATTTGTGCCATCGGGATTGACGGCCTTGCTTGTCGGAACAGTTCCGCTTTGGGTAGTGCTCATCGACTGGCTTCGCCCGGGCGGACAAAAACCGTCGCGTCTGCTTCTTTCCGGTATTCTTCTCGGCGCTGTCGGTGTGGCATTTTTGATTGCGCCAACAAAAATTGTGGGCCTTGCGCGGCTTGACAACTTCTGGGCAATCGTGTTGATATTGGGCAGTGAGATATCCTGGTCCATCGGCTCGGTCTTCTCGCGCAATGTCCCAGCTCCGGACTCGAAAATTCAATCAGCAGGAATGCAGCTTTTTGCGGCTGGCATTATATTGACAGCGCTGGCAACCATAACTGGTGAGTTCGGGCGCTTTAATCCCGAACTCGTTACATCCCCATCTATATGGGCGATGGTCTATCTGGTTACATTCGGCACGTTGGCCTTTGCGGCCTATGCCTGGCTGCTTCGCACAACCACTCCCGGCAAGGCGGCCTCCTATGCATTCGTCAATCCCGTAATCGCAATTTTTCTCGGCTCGGTCCTGGCTAACGAACCCGTGACAGTCCGCACAATCATAAGCTCGATCATAATTATCTCGGCAGTTGTCATAGTTGTCGGCGCAAAAAGCCGCACAACACGAAATTCGGTTCCTCTTGATTTGAGAACGACTGAACTTATTTCTGTATCTAAACAAGCCTCAGTTTAACAGAGCCTTTCACACAAAAGTACGTCATGACCACGCCGCCGCTACAGATTGGACTTTTGCTTTTCGATGATGTCGAAGTCCTCGACTTTGCGGGACCGTTCGAAGTTTTTTCGGTCACTGCCGAACTCAATGAGAATAAGTACTTTCGCGTCTTGACTATTTCGGCCACCACAAGAACGATCATTGCAAAAAACGGTTTGAGTGTGAATGCCGATTTTCTGCTCGATAACCACCCCCTCATAGATATCCTTGTAGTTCCGGGGGGATTCGGCACAAGAAAATTGCTTGTCAACGCGCCGGTTATCGAATGGGTCAGGAAAACGGCATCGACTGCGCAACTTGTCTTGTCGGTGTGCACCGGTTCGATAGTTTTAGGCAAAGCTGGGCTGCTCGAAAACCTCACTGTGACAACTCATCACCAGACTTTCGAACTGCTCAAATCCGTCGCTCCGACCGTCACAATCCGCGATAATGTCCGCTTTGTCGATAACGGGCGGATCATAACTGCCGGAGGGATTTCCGCAGGCATCGATATGTCGCTCCATGTTGTCGCGCGTCTGTGCGGCGAAGAAGTCGCGCGCAAGACAGCAACATATATGGAGTACGACTGGCGCATGGGACCTGAGCGTTCTATTTAGTCACTTGCTCCTCAAGTTGATAGCGGTTGTAAATTCGCGCGTAATGTCCCTCTTGAGCCATCAACTCAAAATGCCGTCCACTTTCTATAATCGAACCGTCTTCCATAACATGAATCATATCTGCCCGTTCGAGTGTGTCAGGCCGATGAGTGATGAGAATCGCCGTGATATCCGGCAATACCTCATGTAATCGTTCCCACAAGAGAGATTCGGTGCGTGAGTCAAGAGCCGAAGTACAGTCATCCAATATTAATATCTTCGGCTTGCCGACCAATGCACGTGCCAACGCCACACGCTGCTTTTGTCCGCCGGATATCGACATCCCGCGGGTTCCAATTGAGGTTTCAAGACCCTTGGGAAAGCGCGAGATCTCCTCTTTAAGCTGAGATATTTCTATAGCCCACTCAAGCACCGTGTCTGAAATATCTTTGCGTCCAAAGAGAATGTTATTGCGAATGGTGTCGCTGAACAAAACCGGCTCCTGCGGGACATAACCAATTGATGTGCGAAGGTCCTCGAGTTTATACTCGCGCAGGTCATGTCCATCCAGTGATATAACTCCGCCAGTTGGGTCGACCAGACGCGGGATCATATTCACCAGCCAGCTCTTACCTGAGCCGACTTTACCGACTAGAGCAACCGTTTCACCAGCCTTGATGTCAAAGGACACATTCTGGACAATCTTCCGTTCGGAAGTCGCAAAACCAAACGAGACATTTTTGAGCGAAAGATTTCCTTTCACATATCCATTGGCCGACAGCGTTCCGCTTTCCTTCACCATCGCCGGGACATCTTCAAGTTCCACCAGTCTATCAATCGAAACTGCCGACTGGCGGGATTTGACAAGGAACTGCCCGATATCGAACATCGGGAAGACGAGCCAGACAACGTAATAAATAAAGGCGCTCAAATTCCCCAAGCTAAGACTGCTTTTTATCACCATCCAGCCGCCAGCAATCAGTACGATTACAATTCCGAACTGCCAGACATAGGCATAAAGCGAATCGACAATCGCGGTGATTTTGACAGCCGACAACTCGGCTTCGCGGCGTTCCATGGCTGCCTTCTCAAAGCTCTTTTGCTGTGCCTTCTCGCGCACATAGGCCTTGACCACACGGATTCCCGAAAAGCAGGCTTCCATTACATCGCTGAAATTTGAAATCTTCACCTGAAGTAGGTCATACCGTTTATCCAAAAGGGATGCGCTTTTGAAAAAGATAAATATCAGCAGCGGCAACGGCCCTACTGTATAGAGTGTCAGAAGCGGATCAATCGATATCATCATAGCAATTATGAATGACACGATAGCCAACGCCTCATACAGCCGGAATATCCCCGAACAGGCAAACCACGAGAGTTTGTCGGCGACATCATCGGTCAGGCGGGTCAGCAAATCCCCAGTGCGAAACCGATTGAAAAAGTCCGGCCCCTTAATGGTGATCGTGTTAAAGGCGTGCTGGCGGAACAGCCATTCAAAGCGCGAATTCATCCATGCCCTGTGGGATTGGACAAAAGCATAGAGCCCGACTGCAATGAAACTCACAATCAGAAAAGTCACCGCAAATGTGTCGCTTGGATTAAGATCATAGGACTGCCCGGTCTCAACCAGTTTTCCGGCCATTCCTTCAGTTGGCACGATTCCGGATTTCAGAAAATCAATCACAAAACCGAGCATGCGGGGAAGAAGCACCTGAAAAACCGCCTGCACAGGTGTAAGGAGGAGGAGTACAAGCAGGACATATTTATAGTGCCGGTAATACTGCCACAACCATTTTATTTTCTTACGCATTCGTCAATTCTCCGATCTTTGACTTGAACTGCAAATGGAACAGCTTTGTATAGTATCCATTTTGTAGCAAAAGTTCGGTATGCGTGCCGGATTCGATAATTTCACCCTGCTTAATAACCAGGATCTTATCTACATCGAGAATCGTCGACAAGCGATGGGCGATAATAAGCGAGGTTCGTCCGTGCATAAGTATTTTAAGCGATGCCGCCATCACACGTTCGGTTTCAGGATCAACCGAGGATGTGGCCTCATCCAATATCAAAATCTCCGGGTCGAATGCAAGGGCACGCGCGAAGGACAGCAGCTGTCTTTCGCCGCGGCTGAAATTCGAGCCTTTTTCCGATATTTCTGTTTCATATCTTTTCGGCAACCGATCAATAAAGAGCGCAGCATCCACTACTTGTGCGGCGGCAGCAATCCGCTCCTGAGGAATTTCTTCGGCGCCAAGCCCAATATTGTTTTTGACGTCTCCCGGAAAGAGGATAATATCTTGAAGCACTAAGGCAAATTTTCTGCGAAGGTCGGCCCTCGATACGTCTCGTATATCTATTCCGTCAACTGTTATCCTTCCCATCTGCGGATCATAGAAGCGAAGAAGCAACGAGATAACTGTCGATTTGCCGCCACCCGTCACACCGACAAGAGCCACCCGCTTCCCTTTGGGAATATCAAACGTTGCGTTTTTGAGGGCGTAGTTGGAATCACCGGTGTACGAAAACGAGACCTCCTCGAAGCGAATTGCATCATCAAACCTGTTCCAAAGCTCAGGGCGAACAGGATCGAGAACCACGGGTTTAGTCGCGAGCAGTTCATATATCCGTCGTGCCCCCGCAATTCCTTTTTGAAAGCTTGACAATTGCTCTGAGGTTCTGAAAATCGGCTCAAAGGAACGCATTATCAGGACGAGAAAAAGAACAATTTGCCCCGCGCTCAAATCAAACCTCGGGCCGAGCATCAGGAGCAAGCCGATCTTTACATACTCTATGAAAAGAATAAGATTGAAGAAAACGCAGACGCTGATCTGGACAAATTGATCGTCGGCGAATTTTATCTCATTAGTCTCGTATACTCTCTTTCGGGCATATTCCCCGCGGTGGAATAGCTGCACAATCGACATCCCTTGCAGGAATTCGCTGAGCACAGCGGTGACTTCGGCCATTTTGCGGCGTATCGCAAAAAAGCGATGGGTTGTCAACCGGTGAAAGAAGTAGATCAGCACACACAGCAACGGTACTGATAAAAAAAGTATCACACCCACCTGCCACTGCTGATAGACCATGATCGAGTATATTCCAAGAATAAGAAGCATGTCGCCGACAAGCAGGACGACAGTATTTGTGAACAGCATCCGAAGGGCTTCGCAGTCAGACTCGACTCGGGCCATAATTCTTCCAACCGGATTGGAATCGAAATACGAGAAATCCAGCGAAAGAATGTGGTCAAAAAGCCGTCGTTTAAGCGAAAGCATCACATCCTGGCCAACCTGTTCAAGCGAGAGCCGCTGAAGGTACTGGATTAAAAATGCAGCGGCCTGAATAACAAGAATTGCAAGCGCGAGTAGGACTAAGAGGGTAATGTTACCAGTTTTCAGGGGACCATCGATTCCCTCTTTGAGTATCATTGGCCATGCCAAAGCAAGTCCAGTCGTTGCGGTCAACAACACAAGCGAGAAGCCTAATCTCCGTTTGTGCTCTTTGAGCAGAGGTACAATAGTGCCGAATGCATCTTTGAGCGAAATCTTGCTTTGGGATTCGGTCTTTGGTTCATCTTCATATAAATCAGAGGTCATATTTCATTGCCTTTATCAGTTCTGATCAGTTTCGTGCATCTGCAACGGCGCGGCAATCACAAAAAAACCCGCCGAATGTTTTATGCACCGACGGGTCGAAAATCTCTATGTGAACAAAATCACATAATCAACAAATCTCTCCCGTCGATATGGCCGTTTGCCATTAGCGATGTATCTACTTTGACAGTTCTGTTAATCACGTTATTTGTTTCCTTTATCTAATCTAATCTAATCTAAATCTTTTACCCACAGTTACGATATTTGGTCTGCGACAATTGCAAAGAAATAAATAGTTAATGCTGTGTCAACTAAAAATTTTGATTTCGGGCAATATTTTATTGTTCCGGTAAACAAAAAGCGCCTGTCGGGCCAGTCTTGGCCATAATCAATATAAAGTAACCAGCTGTTTTGATTTTCATGGTTTTTTGCGTACAATATATGCAGCAATGATTCAACAACGAACCAGCATTCCAAATCTCGCCATATTTCTAACCACTATTGCCGTGTGCTTGGTTGTCCTTCCGGCTGGCATTAATTCTCAAACGTCCAGCCGCACCTTTCGAATTGCCTTTTTGGAACCGGGGGACTATGTAACACATGCTCGCATTCGTGAATCTTTCAGAAACCACCTCGAATCAAGTCTTCCGGATGGCTATAAAGTAGAATTTCCTACCGGGAGCTATCAGTCCGGCGGCTGGAAGCGGGATAGCACTAAGGCGATTGCCAGACGAATAACTAATAATGGGGCATTTGACATTGTCGTGGCGATTGGGCCATGGGTGGTAGAAGACCTCCTCGAAGCTGGTTATACCAAACCGATTGTTGCGCTTGGCCGATTTGACCCAAAAGCCGAAGGCCTGCTTGATGCGTCGGGCAATCCAAAAGCTTCCAATCTCACGGTACATGTCACACCGGGCAAGCTCCAATCGGATCTCGCCGTTTTGAGGGGGATCGTCAACCCCAAGACCGTCGGTTTTTTACATTTTCCATCAGGGGATGAACAGGATGGGCTCTTTGATTCTGTTAAGCAGATTGGGAAGTCGCTGGGATTTGAGGTAGTAACCGCAGAGGGTTTCAATAATATCGGAACGCATGCTTTTTTCAAAGCGTACGCTCTGCTCGATAAGAAAGTTGATGCGCTGTATCTGACTTCGCTCTATGGACTTACTAATGAACTAATCCGCGAGTTTCTCCTGGCTGCGGTCAAGGATAATGTGGCAGTTTTTGCTGCCGATGGACGGTTCTTGGTTGAACGAGGCGCGCTGTTATCGCATGCCACTCAAACAATCGATGCGGTCGCGATCTATGCCGTATCCAAGACGATACGGATAATGCAGGGAGAAATGCCATCGTCTCTTCCGACCATTTTTGAAGAGGGCAAAGGGCTGACTGTAAATGCGGCGACAGCCCGAGAGTTAAAAATAGAGCTGTCGGATGCGGTATGGCTCAACGCCGACATTATAGGAGATACACTTTCGGGACATGAGCTTCTCCGACTGCCAGATGCCGTCGGGTTAGCCCTAAGCCAGAACTCTGGATATTTGGCGGCGTCGGAGAAAATGGAATCTGCAATTCAAGCCACCAGAGCCTCAGCCGGGAATTTTCTGCCAGAGATTTCAGCCGAGGGGGCAATCGGTTATATCGACAACAATTCCGTTCATAATTCGGGCGGCCGCTTTACCAATGAGAGAATGCGGGCTGAGTTGCTTCTCGAACAGACTCTCTTTTCTCTGTCAAAAATCAATGCGTCAAAAACGGCCGCCATAAGTAAAGAGCTTGAAGAAAATAAACTCAAGGAGGCTGCGCTTGATCTTGAGTTCGCTGTTACTCTGGCCTATTTCAATTACAGTCGGGCACTTGAAGTTGTGCGGATAGAAACAGCGCAGAGAAGAATCGTAGAAAGAGCCCTTGAGTCTGCCCAGGCGCGGCTTCGCATGAACGGAGGCTCCCAGGTCGACGTCCTTCGCTGGCAACTCGAACAATTGCGGACGCAGTCTGCGATTGTAGATGCGAGACGGTCTGAATCGAGCGCGAGGGTCCTGCTGAATGTGCTCCTCAACCGACCGGGAAACAACACACTCGCAATTGATGAGTCGCTTGTTGCCGAAGACGCCTTTGTCACCACATTCCAGGCTTTGGAGTCGCTTGCCGGGTCAGAAAGTGATAGATCGAGACTTCAGGACTATCTTGTGAGAACGGCAATCGAAAGTAATCCCCGCTCACAAGCCAATAATATCCGTCTTCGTAGTCAAAAGTCTCAGCTTTTGCAAAACAGAGCAAAACGATTTCCGGTAATAGGTTTTAATGCCTCGCTCGCCTTGGTCGACTCACTGTCCGAGCGGGTTAATTTTGAAGAGAAACGTCCGGTCTGGTCGCTTGGGGCCGAACTGAGATTTTCGCTATTTAATGGCGGGAAACAAAAAAGCGCGACACAGCAACTTGAGTATGGATATTCTCAAATCGAATACGAGCGCGATTATTATCGCGCTGAACTGATGGGGAAATTGCAGCGAGACATGTATCAATTGGATGCCGCAATCAGCGCAGTGCCGTTGTCGGCCCATTCCGTCGAGATTATAACCTCGCAGATACAAATGGCGATGGACGAATACGATGCCAGCAAACGGGGTCTGGCCGATATGGTTGATGCTGTCAGGACTTTACGAGAGGCAAAATTTGATCTGATCGAGCGCCGTTATTCCGTCTATAATTTAGCCTCGTCCATTACCCGCACAGTCGGCTGGTCACCGTATGAGGCAAATCGCGATATTTTACAGGAATTCCTCGAGCGTTTGAAAGAATACGCTCGGACACTCTCCAAAAACTGATATTCGCGCCTGTTGACCTAAAAATATTCTCTGAAAAATCCGCTCACATAGATAACAAGCAAAATACAGGTCAGTGTAACTCTGACCGTTCGCTTTGCTCGGCTATCATCATAAACCGGCGGTCTTTTATTTCCCCTTAAAGCAACAAAGATCACTCCATAGTTGATAAGCGAGAATGCGACCAGAAGGCATGTCACAATTGTTGTAAGCCTTATCCCAAAAGAATATTCAACAATGTAACTCACTAACAGTATGACAATCGCAAAGAAAGTGTATTTGCCTGTCAAATTAGAAGGCAAGTCTATTTTTCTCTCGCGCAGCAGAAGACTCGCCGCTATAAGAATCAACACATCGCGAGCTATGATTACGGTCGCAAGCCAGAGCGGGAAATTGCGGTACAGTATCAGACAAACTACAAGTATCGCAGCAAAGAGTTTATCGGCCAAGGGATCGAGGGCAATTCCAAGGCCTGAGACTTGTTTTGTTTTCCGCGCAAGATAGCCATCGAGCCAGTCTGTAAATCCGGCAAGGAGACACAGTCCGAGGCTTATTGCTGTGCCTCTTCCGTCGCCGTTGCTCAAAAAATATCCTATCAGCGGCGCGATTCCTACACGCGATAGACTGATGAGATTGGGCAGTGATTTCAGATGGTTAATCTTCGGGATCATAATTCAAAATACATCGCGAACCATTTACGGCAAAGGATTAATACTTTTGATTGAGAACATTCGCTCCAAGTTGTTCTTTTTGAATAGCATTATAGTTTTATAATTGACAAGGAAAGCCCTTAACACCAAATTAGCAATGGTACTGTTTTTTGTATACGCGATTCGGTCAGAGGCCATAACTAAAGAAATACGTTGGTCTTACCGATAAATAAAGGGCAAGTGTGCAAATGATAGACAGCTGTTCTGGTTGGTTTCTTTAGGATGGGCAACCCTATCGGGAGGAGTTTAAACGAAACGATACGACTCATACCACCTCGTGATTTTATTAACCCCCCACACAGTAAACAGGATCGCAAAACAAACAGGCATGACAGGCGGATTCCTGCATGTTTTCGAAGTCTGAACGTATAATCAAATAAACATGTATCATGGTTTGTAAACAGCTTTCTAATAGAGGAGTGAATTACTATGAAACGTAAACTAATGGCAATCACATTATTTGTGATGTGTCTGGCCTCGGTCACGGCTTGGTCAGCGACTACCGGTCGAATTACCGGAACAGTTACCGATACCCAGACAAAACAACCACTTATCGGCGCCAGTGTGGCCCTCGTGGGAACCACCCTCGGCGGGATAACGGATGAAAATGGCAGATACACGATTGCAAATGTCCCTGTTGGCACTTATAAACTGCGCATCTCCTCTGTGGGATACGGTACTGTCGAAGTGGACAATACTTCAGTCTCCGCGGATTTGGTGACCTATGAGGATCGAACTCTCAGTTCAAGCGCAACTGATATCGGCAAAACTATCCAAGTTACAGCCGAAGCTCCGCTTATTATTAAAGACAAAACGTCATCAATCAGCATTGTCAAGCGTGATCAGATACAAGCCATGCCCGTTCGCGGGGTAAACCAAATCGTCGGAATCCAGAACAGCGTCGTCAAAGTACGTCCCTTTGGCGGAACGGTAATTCGAGGCGACCGCGAAGCTACGAATGGCTCTGAGATTACGCTCCGTGGCGGGCGACCCGCTGAAGTTGCTTATTTTGTCGACGGTTACAGCACACAGGACCCTCTTTCAGGGACCAATACTGCGTCGCTTAGCAACAATGCGATAAAGGAAGTTACCGTGTATGCCGGTGGATTCTCCCCTGAATATGGCAACGTCTCATCGGGTGTCGTTAATACAATAACGAACTCCGGAGGCGATCTCTACAAGGGATCGTTAGAAGTTCTCTCAGACAATATCGGAAGCGATAACTTTGACCAGAATTGGTATAATGCAGACCTCGGCGGCCCGATTCCTGGTACTGAAAAGGCTTTCTTTTTTGTTTCGGGCGAGAGACGCTATTGGGGCGACCGCGCGCCGTCTTCCATTACCAATGATTTCCTCCCCGGCGGTTCTTATCGCTTGCCAAACAATAATCTTGAAGGATTTTCTCTTCAAGGCAAAGTAAACTATAAACTGACACCAAGTTTCGAACTGGCAGTCAGCGGAACCGGCTCCCGCGATGAGTGGCGTGAGTACGTCCACTCGTATCTTTTTAATGCCGCGCACATGCCCTACTACGATGATCGTCATCTCGGCCTCAATACCCGAGTGACCCACACGCTGAGCGCGACAACATTTTACAACCTCAGCGCATCGTACAGTACGACCCAGCGATTCCGCGGCGATGGAGTCCTCCGCAAAGATCTCGCCGCCTATACTGTTCCCGGCGGTAATCCACGATTTGAAGATGCAAGTCTATTCTGGCTGGGTGATGACCCTTCGACATCGGGCGACGACGGTCACGTGTACGATGACTATCTCAAACGGAAATCAGCGTATGTTGGCTTACGAGGAGATATTCGAAGTGATATCAACGAAGAACACTCTTTACTTTTAGGATTTGAGCTCCAGCGACACACACTACGCTATTACGATCATCTCTTTCCCGCGCAGGAAAATTCTGATGGAACTCGAAACACTACAGATATCGACCGCTTCGGCTATGATGTAAACGGCAACGAGACCGATGGCGGTGGAAAGCTTGGATTGGATGGCCCTAAGCATCCAATTAACGTGGCCGCATACGCTCATGACCGTTTTGAGTGGCGCGGATTGATACTCAGCGCCGGGCTTCGTTTCGACTATTTTGATTACAAAGCCAAACGCATCAAGAATCTGGAACGTCCTTTCGATCCGGACAACACGCCCGATCCACTATCCGCGGTGCTCGATGCTGGCGACCTTGAGGAGAGCGAAAAGTTTACACGGCTATCTCCGCGGCTTGGCATTGCCTTTCCGGTAAGTGACCGCACACAACTGCATCTTAACTTCGGAAAGTTTTTCCAACGTCCAAACCTGGTTCAACTTTACGTCGGTTATGATTACTATGAGTACAAAGTCACTTCGGGCGGCTATTACTACCCAATCGGAAATCCGAATCTTCGTCCCGAACGGACCACTGCCTATGAAATAGGAATGTCACAGAGTTTTGGAGACAACACGACCCTCGACATCAATGCCTTTTACAAGGACATCCTTGATCAGATACAGGTCTATAATCAGGCGGCCTCACCGCGCAACTACTCCAGCTTTAAAAATAGCGACTATGGAACGGTAAAAGGTCTTGAATTCAATTTGACCCAACGCGCGCAAAACAATATAGCCTTCGGCGTGAAGTATACTCTGCAGTACGCCAATGGCACTGGTTCGTTCGCCAACACGGCTCGTAACTCGGCTTGGACAAACGACAATGCTCCCAAGCAGCCGGCCTCTCTCGAATATGACCAGCGGCATAGCCTTATCGGTAATATTGACTGGCGTATGGGCGAGCAAGAAGGACCTGCATTTGCGGGCGGGCATCCGTTCGAAAACTTCAGTTTCAACGTACTACTATACGCTGGAAGCGGATTGCCGTATTCACCGCAGGGTGTTTATAATGAAGTTACCTTGGCCAGCGTGACACCCACTCCGACGGATGTTCGGAACTCGGTCTACATGCCCTGGACGTCAACCATTGATTTCAAAGCCAAAAAGAGCTTTGCCTTGGGACGTTACACGATTGCTCCCTACATTCAGGTCAACAATCTGCTCAATCGGGATAATGTTATCGCAGTGTACGAGTCGACAGGACGACCGAATACGACCGGCTGGCTGTCAACCGAAGAGGGCGAAGCCTTCAGCGAGACTTTTGCTGAGGCTGATGCTTCGGGACTAAACGGTGAACAGAAATATAATCTTAAAGAAAATAACCCTCTTAACTACGGTCCGCCACGACAGATATTTTTCGGACTTCAGCTCTCATTCTAATGGAAGGGATGGAAATATATAATGGATTATAAAAGACATATCACGCTCTCGGTCTGTCTCTGCGCCATTACGATAATGGCGGTTTCTGCTATGGCAGGAGCCCCCTTTATCAAAAAGCCGGTAAAATCGGCTTCGGCTCTCGATTCAGATACGTATATCAATGCCAATCGAATCCTCATGTTGGTAGCCAACGACGGAGTTTTTGGAACCGACTTGGGATCGTCTTTGGGCAAAACGGACGGTTTGTACTTCCCATACAGTAGTGTGGAGGATATTACCGGAGATATTAACACAACAACAGTGGTCTACGCCTCAGGACTCTGGATGGGGGCTCTGGATTCGGCCAGCGGCGACACGGTCATAACTATTGCGGAATATTCTGAAGAAAACACTCCCGGTCGAATGATTGATTCCACATTCGATCCTTCAGGCTTGTCCGATCCCGCTTACCGGGTCTATAAGATCTACTCCGATAGTCTCGCGGGAAACCCGAATGCAGATTACAATGAGTGGCCAGTTGCGCAGGGCGCGCCAGTCGATTTGCTTGGTCTTCCTGCAATTATAGGCGATCAGATGCTCTGGTGCGTCTATAATGATGCAAATCCCGCGGCTCACACCAACAATGCTGGTTCAACGGCTCCGATGGGCGTTGAAATTCAGCAGTCGACCTTCGCCTTTGACCGACAAGGTTCGCTTGGCAACATCGTGTTTATTCGATTCAAAGTGCATAATCGGGGGTCAAAAACCCTTCTGAACACATACGTCTCGCTTTGGGCAGACCCTGATCTTGGCGGCGCGAGCGATGATCTCGTAGGAAGCGATACCCTCCTTTCGCTTGGATATTGCTATAATGCGGACGACGACGACAATGCCTATGGTTCAACGCCGCCGGCTGTGGGCTATGACTTTTTTCAAGGGCCACTCGATTCTACGGGGAATCCGGCTGACACTGCTCTGATGTGGGGCGATACCCTCGTAGGATTCAGAAACCTTCCAATGTCGTCATTCAATAAGTATATCAATGGAACCGATCCTCAGAATTATGCTCAGACCTACAACTATATGCAAGGCTTGAATGCCGATGGCACACTCTACACATATAACGGTAATCCGACCAAGTTCTTTGTATCGGGAGACCCGGTTACCAATACCGGAGACCTTGATGCCAATCCGGCCGACCGACGGTACATGCTTTCGACTGGCCCATTCACATTTCGTCCCGGCGACAGCACGGAAATCATTGCGGCCATTATCGTCGCGCGCGGCGGTGACAGATTAAATTCAATAACGCAACTCAAGACCATAGATGTTCGCGCTCAACAGACGTATGCTAATGGGTTTGTTACCGCCAAACCACCTGCCACGCCCGTGGTAAGTGTGGCAACAGGGAATCAGACCATTACCCTGAGCTGGACAGACACATCCGAGGTCGATCCCGGAGCCTATCCATTCGAGGGATACGCTGTCTCCCAATCGCCGAACGGATCCGATTCTTGGACTCCGCTGTCAGGAATGACTTTCGACGTTGTCAACAATGTGAACCGGTTCATTGATACGATGATCGTGCCGACTGGCGCCAGCGCTGACACTGTGGCATTTGTCACAAGGCAGTTGACAAACCAAGGGCTCAAGCGGACTGTCACAATTCGCCAGGATATGCTTGAGGGCGGACGTCTCAGAAATCTGTCGACATATTATCTGCGGGTCGAGGCATTCAGCTATAATCCGGGTCATGTGGGTGATACGACCGAGTTCGGGGCTAAGGAACTCGTCAGCGAAAAGGTGGTCAAGGTCGTGCCCCAGCGAACGCCCGCAAACATCGAATATAGTTTCGGATTCGCTGACACAATAGCCTACGACAATTCGCTCGCCAATTCCGATGGCCAGGTTATCGCCTTGGTTACAGACCCATCGGCTCTGACTGGCCATACGTATAAAGTCTCTTTCAGCATGGATAGCATTTTCACGGCTATCTATGATTCGCTCATCATAACCGACACCATCGCCATAGATACCTCAATCGGAATGGTTTGGCATCTCGTTGACTCTACTACAGGTGATACGTTACTGACTAAGCAGACAAATTATAGCGGTAACGATGATTATCAAGTTGTCGATGGAATTCTGGTGAAGGTCATAAATGCCCCCGTCGACTTCAAAAACTTTGAAGTTGTCGCCAATGCCAGCGGACCGTTGGACCCCTCTGAAAGCGGCGCTTTTGCCAGCCAAGGTTTTCCGGTTGCTGACAATCCCGGAGATAACCAACAAGTCGGAGATGGACATTGGCTTATCCATACCGGAGATAATGGAGGCTCAGCCGATGGTGGCACGCGAGGAGACTACACGAGCTTCTTTAATAGGACAACCCGAAACGGATCAAATTTCACACAGATAAGCGTCGATGATTATGAAATACGATTCACCGGCGATCCGAACAATCCGGGAGTCGAAGGCGGATATGCATTAGATTTCTTTGGAGGTTTTGGATTCTGGGTACCATTTGAAATCTGGAACATCGGCAGTGGGACACCCGGTGACTCAAGTGATGACTTCCGCATGGTGCCCTACGTCCTCAATAACTTCGACGACAGCACATTTAACCTCGAAAGCTGGGGCAGTAGCGGTACAGCCGCGGACACAAGCCGTAGAGGTGGATATGAGCATTCGACGTCTGGCGCGGACAACGATCCCTACACTGATTGGGTCTATTGGTACCGCTCTGACGATAGCTCAGCTGGTGAAACTGGCTATTTAGCCGCTGAAGCCGAGATTATTGCCGGTACATATGTCGGAGACCGCGAGCATGAGGTTTTTGCTCGAATGGTTCTTGTAAACTGGAACGGTGGACCTATGCCGCCATTCAATCAGGATATGCCTGAGCAAGGAACGATTTTCCGCATTTCTACCACAAAACCGATTCTACTGAACGATGTCTTTGCCTTTACATCAACTGCTGGAAAATTAGTCACAGGCGATGATCGCCTGAACAATGTCAAAGTGGTTCCCAACCCATACTATCTCTTCTCCAGCTACGATGCCAGTACGTTTAGGCGGGCGGTCAAGTTCTCGAATCTACCCACTGAATGTTCTATCAGCATCTATACCCTGGCTGGTGATTTCATGCGCCGACTTGACAAGAACTCACCTGAATCATTCATGGATTGGGACATTGAGAACGCTGATGGCATCCCTATTGCCTCAGGCATTTACATCTATGTTGTCACGGCGCCTGGAATGGGACAGAAGATCGGCAAGATGGCGATCTTTACCGAAGAAGAACAGCTGAGAACTTATTGATTCTGGAAGGATATCACCAATGAAGTATAAATATATTACAATCGTGAGTGTGCTTCTGGTCGCAGGCTGTACTTCAGTCTTCGCTGGAAGCTCACGCAAAATAGGAACGGCAGGAGCGCAGGAGCTTCTTTTGCCTATAGGCTCGCGCGGCACTGCCATGGGCGGGGCTGTCATTGCCAACAGCTACGGTCTCGAGTCAATTTTTTGGAACCCGTCGGGTCTTGCATCGCTTGAAGGCTCCGAAGCCATGTTCAGCCATCAAACCTATCTGGCCGATATGGATGTGAACTTTGGAGGTGTCGCGACAACGTTCGAATCTTTCGGAACGGTCGGTGTGACTGCCAAAGTTCTTTCAGTGGGTGACATAGAGGAGACGACCGACCTTCAACCTGACGGCACAGGGAATATTTACGCCCCAACACTGACAGTTATTGGCTTAACCTACGCCAAAAACCTTACTGCCAGTGTTGCTTTCGGCGCAACGGCAATGTTCATCAATGAGAGCATTTTCCAGGTCAACGCCCGAGGAGTTGCTTTTGATTTTGGAGTTACCTATAGACCAAATTGGAACGGAGTAACCCTCGGTATCGCGATAAAGAATTACGGTCCAAGCATGAGATTCAGCGGATCCGGCTTCCAGAGGGTGCAAGGCGAGCCTGTTGATAGAACAGTTGCGAGTAACAGCGCCAGCTTTGAGCTCCCAAGCTCTGTGAACCTTGGCATGGCCTATAATTTCTTCAATAGCGAAAAAAACTCGGCTTCACTTTCGGGGAATTTCCGCTCTAATAATTTCTCCGAAGATCTGTGGCAGGGTGGCGCTGAATACTCTTTCAGCAACCGCTATTTCCTCCGGGGCGGCTATAACTTCTCCTCGGCCAATCAATACCTCTACGGGCTTTCGCTCGGCGCAGGATTGAACTTTGCCGTAGGTGAAGAATCCACACTCTCACTTGAGTATGCCTGGAATGAAACAGAAGTCTTTGATGACAATCAGTACTTTACACTGAGAGTCGGCTTCTGATACTGTACTAATTATAACATTGAATAAAATCGGGTGTCAGAAATGGCGCCCGTTTTTTTGTCATCACTTACCGAACAAATATTTATTAATGATAACACCTGCAACAATGACAATAATGAATTGCATAAAAGCATCTGGGTAGTTTAAATCGACCCACAGGGATGAGCGATCCAAACTACCCAGAATATGCTTTAGCGGTACGGGGGATCGAACCCCGGTTAAATGGCTGAGAACCATCCGTCCTAACCACTAGACGATACCGCCCGATCAATGCGTAATGCTAAAAGAGCAACATGTGAAAATACAGAGTATTATATAATTATGTCAAGCTGTGCGAAGTTCATGCAATGCAACGAAGTAGGAGAACCGTCTCGGTTAATGCCAAGAGGAATAAGCAGTTACTCCTCGTCACTTTTTGAATGTTTTTCCAACGATTTATCAAAAATATTTATTTGACGAATATGCCAGATGAGCGCCATTATGGCATATGTATGTCGTCATAATCCCAAAGCCGCCCCAAACGGCCATGCAGCAAGAGGTTTGAGTAATTCCTGTGCGGCTCGTGGGTAGTGCCGAACCAGAAAGTTGACATACAGCCGCAAGCCGGTCGGGCCAAATGAGGCCGGTGCGCCCCATTAACCCAATTGAAACTAAATTACAGTCTCCAAACGAGTGTGCGCCTTGGCGTGTGTATAAACACTAATGGCAAAGTCCCGACCACACAGTGGTTAGCCCTTTGTTTTAAATTTGCATACAAATACAGTCGGTCTATATTTGCTCCCCATGTGAACTATTATTCAGGGAAAGGGACCCAGTGGCAAAACAGCCAAAAGTTAAGAAATTAAGAGAATTATCTTTTTCAGATATAAATTATCGCATTGCTTTCAAACCCCCGCGTGTCCGTACCTCCAACGATGTCGAGGCCAAGTACGATGTTATCGGACAAGGACGAGCTATCGAAGCAATAAAGATGGGGTTGAGCGTTCAAAGTATCGGCTATAATATCTTTGTGACCGGGTTCTCCGGTACAGGCCGCTCTACAACAATAAAGCATCTCCTGGAACAGCTCGAACATAAGAAACCCGAACTCAACGATGTCTGCTATGTCAATAACTTCAAAAACGTCGATAATCCCCGGGTTGTCATTTTCAAAGCAGGCGAGGGAAAACGATTCAAAAAAGATATGGGATATCTTATCGACTCAATTCGCAAAGTTGTCCCGAAAGTATTTCTCTCCGAAGACTACAAAGACCGCAACAGCAGGGTGGTCCGCGAGTACGAAGCCCGTCAGAAGAAATTGATTAACACCTTCGAGGAAAAACTCACCGCCGGGGGCTTTGTGATGGTCCAAATCCAGTCTGGTATGGGCACTCGCAACGAAATACAGCCGCTTATCGACAACGAGCCGGCCTCTTTGGAAAAACTCGAGCGCCTCTCCAAAGAAGGAAAATTCGCCGCGGCACAGCTCGATGAACTGAGACGAACATGGGATTCCCTGAGACGCGAGTTTGACCAGACAACAATTGAATCAAAAAAACTGAGCGCCAAGCTCGAAGACGCGATCGATAAGCTCAATAATTCCATGATAGCGCCGCTTGTGACCGATAAAGTCAACCTGCTCCGCCGACGTTACCCCCATGAGAGGGCGCTCGTTTACCTTGACGAAGTCGAACAGGCGCTGACCGAAGACCTCGACAGGTATAAGGAAGCCCAGCCTCGTCGTGGCGACGAAGAGGCGCCGGTCTATCGCAAACGCGAGCCGTTTGAGGAATTTTCAGTCAACTTGATCTTGGACAATTCCGAGACTACCGAAGTCCCAATCATCATTGAGAAATTCCCATCCTATAAAAATATGTTCGGCTCGCTTGAGCGTGTGGTAGACAGATTCGGCTACTGGCGCACCGATTTCACCCGTATTTTTTCAGGGTCGATGTTAAAAGCCTCAGGCGGTTTTCTGGTTATCAATGCGCTGGATCTTCTTACCGATCCCGCAACATGGGTTCCGCTTAAACGCGCGCTTCGAAACGGCGAGATGGAAATTACCGGAGGCGATGCATTTTATATGATGGCAGGCTCCAGCATTAAGCCTGAGCCCGTTCCGCTAAATGTCAAAGTTGTCCTTATTGGCGAGAGCTACATTTATAGGCTGCTGCTCAACTGGGACGAGGATTTCCGCAAAGTCTTCAAAGTCAAAGCTGAGTTTGACCATGTCATGCCACTCAACGATGACAACATGGAGGATTATTTCCGATATATCAAACGTGTCATTGAAGAGGAAAAACTTCCGCCTTTTGACCTCTCGGGGATGCAGGCCGTTATCGAGTATGGCCGTCGTATGGCAGGACACAGGGAAAAGCTTACCACCCGCTTCACCGCAGTTGCTGACATTATCCGCGAGGCCGCATTTACATGTGTAAACGAGCGAAGTGCAGGTATTATCACCCGCGACGATGTCTATACCGCGATTCAGAATATGCGCACTCGTGTGAATCTCATCGAAGACAAAATTCAGGAATTGTTTGACTCCGAAACGCTCATGGTCTCAAGCTCAGGGAGCGTTGTCGGGCAGATAAACGGGCTGTCGGTTTATAACCTCGGCGATCATGCCTTTGGCCGTCCCACGAGAATTACGGTGAGCACATCGTGGGGAAAAGCCGGGATTATTAATATCGAACGCGAGTCTGATCTGTCCGGGCCGATCCATAACAAAGGTGTGCTTGTTCTCGGTGGATATCTGAGGTCCACTTTTGCCCAAAACAAGCCTCTCGTGCTTTCGGCTTCGATTTCATTTGAACAATCGTATAGCGGCGTCGATGGCGATTCGGCCTCTTCGACTGAAATGTACTGCATTCTATCATCACTTGCCAATCTGCCCATAAATCAATCAATAGCCGTGACTGGTTCGATGAACCAGCGCGGAGAGATTCAACCGGTCGGCGGTGTGAATGAAAAGATTGAAGGATTTTTCGATGTCTGCAAAGCGCGCGGATTATCTGGGGTGCAGGGTGTCATGATACCGCATCAGAATGTGGCGGATTTATTGCTCCGACCCGATGTCGTCGAAGCCGTAAAAAATAAAAAGTTTCATATTTATCCGGTCGAGACAATATCTCACGGGATCGGAATCCTCACCGGTATTCCAGGCGGAATGGCCGAAGCCAACGGCACATTCTCACCGGGTTCGGTGCTTCAAAAAGTCGATGAGAAGCTGCATACTATGGCGATTGAATCCGACCGCTTTGGCCGCGATGTTGACGATAAGAAAAAAGCAGAAAAGTCGAAAAACGGCGACTGTGAACCTGTCGTCCGACGTCCCGCCGCCAAGGGGGTGAAGGTGAAAGCAAAAAAAACTCAGAAGAAGCGGGGATAGGGAACACTCCGCTATTTCAGGTCTCTTCGCTGCGGGGCAGTCCGCCGTGGCGGACCGCACGAAGTCATTAACACAGCAATTTCACTATAGATTTTCCTGCAGGCCATCTTTGGCCTGCAGCATCTGTAAGATCACACCGCAAGCAGTGTGGTACAAGACTCAGAGCAGACATTTCGCGTAGGGTATTGCAATCCGCCGTGGCGGATGCCTGACTTTCAAACGTGTCGGGCGAGGGCGCCCCGACACCACTTCAGACATAAGTAGGTCAGTCCGCGCCGTGGCGGACTGGAATGACATTGTGACGGGTTCTCCGATATTCGTAGGTCAGTGACCCTTCGGGTCCTGACAACTTTAACTTCCGTGTCGGTTCTCTTTTCGTTTGGCGCGCTACAGGGACGTCCCGCGCGAAGAAAAAGATGGCCCCCTGCTTTCCCGCCACGGCGGACAGGCGCTGGGGTGACATTTCCAATGAGTCGTTGCGAGTCCGCCGATGGCGGATTAGGAGTGGCGTGGCAATCTCAGTTCTCTGTTCATTCCGGCTCCTACCGACAACACCACCCATCTCACGGTTACACCATTCCCTGCTGTCTCACTGACAGGCCGCCGGCGGAGCAAGCGAGATAAAGAGATGATCGATGAGCGCTGTCAAATCAGATATGTCGACTACACCGCCAAGATCGCCATCAATGTTTGCCTCGGCAGAACAGCACAGCGGAGCCAGTGATATAAAGAGATTATCAATCAATGCCGTCAAGTCAGATATATCCGATATGTCAGCCAGATCACAATCGACATTGCCCGTTAATCCAACACAGCAGGCCCTATTAATCAAAATCGAGACACTGTTGGAAGAGAAATTCGCGACGGCCAGATCAGGCTTCCCGTCCCCGTCAAAGTCGGCGGATGTAACTGAATAAGGATTAACTTCCACCCCGTAATTCACCGCTGACGCAAAGGTTCCGTTGCCGTTGTTTTTCAGGATCGAGACATTGTGGGAGCCTGTATTCGCGACCGCCAGATCAGGTTTCCCGTCCCCGTCAAAATCGGCGGATGTAACTGACCGGGGAGAGCTCCCCACCCCGTAATTCACCGCTGACGCAAAGGTTCCGTTGCCGTTGTTTTTTAGGATCGAGACATTGTGGGAAGAGTAATTCGCGACCGTCAGATCAGGTTTCCCGTCCCCGTCAAAGTCGGCGGATGTAATTGAATAAGGATAAACCCCCACCCCGTAATTCACCGCTGCCGCAAAGGTCCCGTTGCCGTTGTTTTTCAAAATCGAGACACTGTTGGAAGAATAATTCGCGACGGCCAGATCAGGTTTCCCGTCCCCGTCAAAGTCGGCGGAAGTAACTGACTGGGGTTCGCTCCCCACCCCGTAATTCACCGCTGACGCAAAGGACCCGTCGCCGCTGTTTTTCAGGATCGAGACACTTCCGAACAAAGAGGAATTCGCGGTTGCCAGATCAGGTTTCCCGTCACCGTCAAAGTCGGCGGAAGTAACTGAAGTAGGACGATCCCCCACCCCGTAACTGACCGCTGCCGCAAAGGTCCCGTTGCCGTTGTTTTTCAAAATCGAGACAGTGTTCGAACCCCAGTTCGCGACCGCCAGATCAGGTTTCCCGTCACCGTCAAAATCGGCGGAAGTAACTGACCAAGGACCACTCCCCACCTCGTAATTGACCGCTGCCGCAAAGGTCCCGTTGCCGTTGTTTTTCAGGATCGAGACAGTGTTGGAAAACTCGTTTGCGACCGCCAGATCAGGTTTCCCGTCCCCGTCAAAGTCGGCGGAAGTAACTGAATAAGGAGAGCTTCCCACTTGATAGTCTATGCGGGTGTCAAAAAGGGGTTCAAAGGCAGTCGAAGAACTCGGGAGCAAGCCGTATAGAAGAAGTGATGTTAGCATTAGAATACGATTCATAGATTTCCCTCGATCTCTCTCAAAGATTTAACAGCGCGTGTGTGCGACTATCTGCAGAAAGGTAAACGATTTTGGGGATATGTCAAGGGGGATTATGGTAGCAGGACGAACTGAGTATAGTGTGGTGTCGGGCGCCCCATGCTGGGGATGCTATCCCTCGCCCGACACTCCTCGCAACGACGTACTGCGGAATGACTGCTTATATCTTGTACCACACTCCCGACATTCGTCGGGAGTGTGTGATCTTTATCTTGGCGAATATCGGACGTCAGTCCGCCGCGGCGGACTGACCTACCAAATATCAGAAAAGATGGATTCTCCGCCTTCGGCGGACTGGAATGACAGTATGGGGAGAACTGAGATTGCCACGTCACTCCTAAGAAGTCGCTCCTCGCAACGACTCATCCGAAGTCTGTTCGCAACAGCCGGGATGCCCGCCTCTAAAAATCTGCACCGAATGAGAAATAGTGTCTGGGTTTTTTAGAAACATCAGCGAAATCTGTCGACCAGGCCAGATCATACCGCAAAAGCGCAAAACCAAAAAGATTCACCCGCACACCTGTGCCAAATCCAGTCTTTATATCCACAAGCCGGCTTGAGCCGTTTTGACGTGTGCCGCCTTTGAAATTATTGCCGAACCAGGCCGCGCCCATGTCTGTGAAGAGTACCCCGGCGATGTTGGATAAGACAAGCGGAAGTGGGAACCTGAGCGCAAAATATTGAACAAACGGAAAACGCAATTCCCAATTTACCAACCCGAAGCGGTCGCCGGACAATTCATAGTATGGCACACCTCGTAAGGGTGTGACGATTTCCGAGAAGTAGAGATTTCTAACCTCATAGACGTCCGAATCAAAGTTCCTCGATCCAATCCAATTTGTCGTACCCCCCAGATAATATTGTTTGGGTGTATCCCCTTCCGACGCCCCGCCTGAGATACGGAAGGCCATCGAGGCTGTTTTTTTGATATGCCAGTACTTCCGATAATCAAGCTGTCCAGCATAGAATTGAAGATCGTTGTTGTCAAAAAGATTAATGCCTGTCTCAAGAGAAATGCGAGCTCGTTTTCCGTTGACCGGCCCGGTGAATCCCCAGAGGACATTGTCGAAAACATAGCTGAGACGTCCGGTCGATATTTCCGAGCTCCCGTTCTGTCTGTTGTCGCCGAGGTTGCGGTCATAAAACTTCCGGTCAATAAAAAATTGCGAGAAGGTAAACTCATACCGGCTGAATATAGACGAAGGGCGGCTTGCGAAAAACGACACGCCATAAAATCTGTCTGAAAAGAGAAAGTCTTGATTGTCGACATAGAAATTTTTGGAGTGAAAAAATCCGCCTCCGAAGTTAACTCGTTTCTTATTGTTGAAATAGAACGCCTGTATATAGGACTGGTCGATGGTGTTGACCAAATCAGTCGCAAGGTAGATCTGATGATTTCCAAGATAATCTGAAAAGACAAAATAGGATTGGCCGCGTAACCCGAAGAAGGTGTCATAGCCCAAGCCTCCGCCGACAAAATCAGGGGTGAAACGGACTTTGTATTCATGGATCTCATATTCACCTGTCGACAGGCGCGAAGGTATGGAATCGAAGGCCGCCGGTTCGGTCAGCGGCCCGCTCGATGAGTCGCTGTCTTCGCTCGGCATCTTTCGCATAAGCGAATCAAGCCGATCGCCGCTTGTCTTGCTGACATAAACATAATCTTCATCATATATGCCGGTCGTGTCGCTCGCGCTGTCGGGAACCGTGGCAACCACTGATTGAGTTGTGTCGGTTGTGCCGGTCGAGTTTGTGGTGTCAGGCGTGCTCTGGGCGATTTCTGTTGTGTCAGAAAGCGAATCCTGGGCGATGGCTATTGTATCTCCGGAAAATACGCTGTCGCCGTATTGCGTGGCAATGCGGACACTATCGCGCTTTGCTTTCTCCAGCGCCGCAACTGCTTTCAATGAATCGCCGAGCAGGTTATATTTACCAAGCGCGAAATCGGTCGAAGCCAGCACGCCGTTCTGTCCGGCCGGGAGCAGTTGTTTCAAAATAAAAATATCAAAAGCGCCATTGAAGAATGCAGAGAAGGCCAACTGCTCGCCATCGGGCGCCCAGCTGACATCCTGCACACCAGTCAAAATATCTGTTACCGCATAATTTCGGTTTGAATCGACAGAGCCGATATAAATATTATCTATCCCATTTCGATTGGAAATAAAGGCGATGCGTTTACCGTTCGGTGAGACCGACGGATTCTTATTTGTGCCAGGTCCGACATCGATGGGGCTGACTCCAAGTCCCGCCCGCTCAACTTTGAATATATTGAAATTGCCGTATTGAAACTCACCCGGCATAAACGAACCGGCATGCTGGACATACGGCTGCCCAATTCCGTCCATGACCTGCGTTTGAGGATGCGGGCGATCGGAGGAGAAGACAAGTTCGTTATTCTCAGGCATCCAGCTTGGGTCAAGGTCGTCGAATCGGTCATCGGTGACCTGCTCGATTTCATCACTTTCGATGTGATAGATGAAGAGGTCGCGTTTGTATTCTTTGAGCGCGGAAAAGGCGACCATTGTGCCATCGGGCGACCACGAAGGGGAAAGGATATTATGAAAATCGAATCGTTTCTTCTTGTAGATTTTGCCTTTTTTGACATTTAAAAAATACAGCCCGTCCTGACCTTTTGCTTTGGCTACAAAGACAATATCACGGCCGTCCGGTGAGAAGGACATTCCTGATACGTACGAATGCAGAGATTCGAGATCGGCCGAGCGCTCCGAGGATGTTAGCTTGTCTATAACTTTTCCGTCGACCGCAGAAATCAGAACGATTTCGGTATAGTCCGATTTATCGGTAAAAATGGCAATTCGGTCTCCCTCAGGTGAGAAGACCGGCTTCTCATTGAAATAAGAGCCGTCTTTGCGGGCTTTAGTCAACTGCTTGCCGATCTCATCGGCTTCTTTTCTCACCGCAATCTCGGGCCAGTAGCGACGCTTCATTTCTTTGGAAAATTCTTTGAATAAATCTTCTTCGCTGATGCCAAGGGTGCTTTTGAGCGCCTTGTTCATTGTGAGATGGATTTTTCCTTTTTGTAAAATCTCACCGAGCTTGTCCTCGCCGTATTTGTCTGCGATGAACTTTACCATCGCCTGACCTTGTTTGTAAGCCAGGTATCCGCCAAGGTACATTGGCGGAGCCAGATAGTTATTGATTGTGGCATCGCGCACCACCATATCGGCAAAGTAATCCCATCCGCGCCGGGATGAGTACTCGGCATATCCTTCGGCATACCAGAGCGGCAGATCAAAAAACCGCTGTCGGGACAACAAGGTCGAAAGCGAGTTGCCAAAGAGCATATCGTAGACGACGGCATGGGTCAATTCGTGGTGCAGGACATGGCGCATATCTTCGTATGAACCAGTGAATGGAATGACAATGCGATTTTTGAATGCTTCGGTGAAACCACCCACACCTTCAGGCAGAAGGCTCGATGTTATATTTGTCTGCTGGAAGTCATTGTGAGAATTATAAATAAAGACCGGAACTCGTTTTTGTATTTTGTATTCAAGTTCTCCGGCTATCTCAACGTACGCCGATTCCATAACGTCGGCGGTGAACTTTGCCGTGGGATAGGAATGGTCATAGAAATAAATATCAAAGTGCCGGCTCTGGATATATTTCCAGTCAAAGTCCCTATATTGGACTTTGTTTTTGCCAAATGATGTTTCCTGGGAGGAAGCGGCTCCTGCCACAAAAAGAACAGTCAAAAACGCAGCGATGAGCAGTTTCATAAGTGTTTTTTCATCCTTATCATACGACGTTTCGATTACGCCCAACGTCTAATTGTTTAGGGCCATTTTTTTATGTCCGTCAAATACAGGGTTTTCCCCTGAATATCTTATACAAGTTGTTTCAGGCCTTAGCTCTTACTATATCGGCACCAAGCCCCGCTAACTTTTCTTCTAACTGGTAGTAGCCTCGGTCAATATGGTAGACGCGCATAAGCTCGGATTTGCCTTTTGCCGCAAGACAGGCAAGAAGAAGACCGGCCCCGGCCCGAATGTCGGGCGACATGACTTCTGCCCCGGAGAGAGAATTGACGCCGTTAATAATGGCCTCATCGCTTGAAATGTTAATATCCGCTCCTAAACGCCGCAGTTCCATTGTGTGCGAAAATCTATCTGTAAAAACAGTCTCCCGTATATGGGAAGTTCCCGATGCAAGGCAGGTTGCGGACATTATACAGGCCTGCAAATCGGTCGGAAAGCCGGGAAAGGGGAAAGTTGTCACATTCACCGCCGAGAGCTTTTTTGGCGATGTCAGCGACAACCCGTTCTTGCGAAGTGTCAACGTGCAGCCCATCTCCCGCAGTTTATGAATCACCATGGTTAAGTCTTCGGGTGGAATCCCTTTGACGTCTATTTTACCGCCTGTCATTGCCGATGCAATGAGATAGGTTCCCGCCACAAGCCGGTCTCCCGAAACGGTATGGTCGACCGCTTTCAGCTTTTTCACCGGTTCCACGGTAATTGTCGGTGTGCCGACTCCGGAAATTTTAGCACCGGCTTGGATAAGAAAATTGGCGACATCAGCTATTTCAGGATCACAGGCGGCATTGGTGATAATTGTCTTGTTCTTGGCGAAAACCGCCCCGAAGAGAATATTTTCAGTTCCGGTATGAGAAGGTTTATCAAAATAAATCTCGCCCCCCTTCAATGGTTTGCCCGAAGCAATGACATAGCCGGCCTGCTCGGATATTTTTGCCCCAAGCGCAGCAAATCCCTTTATATGATAATCCACCGGTCTTGCGCCCAGTGAACAACCGCCGGGAAGGGAAATCTTGGCCTCGCCGAGACGTGAAAGGAGTGGCCCGAGCACCAAAAAGGAGGCGCGCATCTGACGCATCAGCTCATACGGCGCCGTGCTTTCCGTGATTGTTTTTGCATTGACCGTCACTACCTGTTGCGGGACATCATACTCGACTTTTGCCCCGACAAAGCGAAGCATCTCTATCATGGTAAAGATATCCCGAAGGGGCGGGACATTACGAATGATTGATGTCCCGTTTTGAATGAGAAGTGTGCCTGCGATTATGGGCAGGGCGGCATTTTTTGACCCGTCGACAGTTATCTTTCCTTGAATCTTGGCCGGGCCTTTTATGACAAACTTATCCATGTCGTTCCTTTAATTAGTGAATGACGATCTTTGTTCCTGTTTCTGTCAAACCGCAATGGGAAATGTCTCCCAATAACGGCTTGTGGAATAAGTCAGTGGGACGCTCGAAAATAAAGCTAAAAATGATGGCAACGCTGAGATTTCTGAGGGATTGAATCGTGGGAATAAATACAGAGGCTCGGATACTACGTGCGGCTCGGCTCGAGCCGTTTAGGCTTATCAAACGACTCGCGGATACGCAGGAAAAAGTCGATTGACTCATCATGATAAAAATCCGCGGGCGTCCAAGGCATTCTTGCAAATCCATTCTTTGACCAGACCAACACAAGCTCGGCAAATACGCCGTTTGTCAGATAGATACGGTGGTTGTATTCACGATGGGAAACCATTACAACATTGTCTGGGGTGACTATGCCCGGATCGAGATTGACGGTGCGAAAGGTGTAGTCATCGACCGCATCGCCAAATTGCGATTCAATTTTATGGCATATTGATTTTATCTCGGGCAGGCGGTCTCTATCTATGGGACGCTCGAAGGCAAAAAAACGGCGGACAAGGCTATCCCCCATCTCCTCGGCGTACTGATCGATATTCGTGCAGGGCAGATCTGTTGTTTCGGCCTGAATCCGGCCGAACTGCTTTTCGAGTACATTGAGGGCATCGGCGCAGGCATCGATATGGGCATGTATGACAGCGACAATGAGTCGTCCTGCTGGGGGTTTCTGTATTCTTGCCATAAATTAAGATGAACAGTTATTGGCAGTGAATCAACAAAAAAGAACCCGCCATTCACTTTCATGACATCAAAAGAACCCACCACCCCGAAGAATGTCGGCAGTGGGTCACCTGATATCTAAGCCGACACTCCCAACAATGTCATTGCGGGGAGAGTAGTGACGTGGCAATCTCAGTTCATCTTTGTGGCGGGGCGCCCCTGCCCCGTACCAATTGACCGTCAGGTCACCCCTATATCCTTGCTCACGCAACGATATAGCCAAGACCTGACGCAACGGAAGTAATGTCACTTCTCGCTATTAACGTCGTTCCCCTCTCACAATGCCATTCCAGTCCGCCAATGGCGGAGAATCCAGGGTAAATAGACGTGCAGTCCGCCGCGGCGGACTCCACCACAATGATTATTGTGGCGCTTAATAGTTCTACACCGCGAAAGTGGTAATGTTGCAACAGTTTCTGGCTATTACGTCAAGGGAATCTCCGTGAGATTTTTGCGAATTGGGCTTTTCTGGTAAGTTGTCGAATGGCTTTTGGCTGTCCGCAAGGGGGTCGATGGCCGGAAAATCCAGCCTCCTTGATATTGGGTAGGTCAGCGATCCTTGTGATCCTGACGTCTGAATTATTGGCGCTCGACTGAGGCAACCACCCCTGTCGGGGGCTACAAAGATTCAATTTACAAATTTAAATAGAATCAGAAGAATGACCAATAAAATTCCTAACAGGGAAACTATGAAACAATAATCTGCGCAAGTTTCGAGTCGTCTCTCAATGATTTCATTACCGGTTCGAACTGAGAAAAACGAAAAGGCACATGATAGAGTTAATAGCACCGCCACAATAGAGGTCAATTCATCCAGGATGGTCGTTTCTGTTTTGCTCATCGCATGAAATGAAGTGATAACTACAAGGCAGAACCCTAAAAGGGTTGCCGATGTGTTCAGAATGTGCTGTGAGGTGTGGTTTGCCATTCAGAAAATTACATATCTCGGCCACAAGAAGTCAAGCTGATAAGCTTGTCGCTCCCGACTTTGCCACCGTCGGGCTTCCCTGCGGAGTATGCCCTATACCAAAGTCCTCATCTTCAGAATCTAACCTCTCTATGGCTGGATTGCTCATAACAATGAGTAGGAGGTATGCTTCAGCTAAATTCTTCGAAACTGACGCTGGTGTCGATGGCCGAAAATCGGTCTTCATCTTCGTGCAGGCCGTCCTCCGACGGCGGATTCGAAAATCCCTGGCCTGCACCATCCATAAGGTCACACCGCAAGCGGCGGGGTACCCGAAACAAGGCAGGCATTTTCTGCCACGTCGTTGCGAGGAGTGCCGTCTCCGGCACGACGTGGCAACCTTATACTCTCTTTATGTTGTACCGTCAGGTCTGCTATGTATCATGTCAAGCCTGAAGTCGAGGTGTAGCCGCGAAGTGTCTCACTCTGCTATTCGCAGCCGCTTGTGAGCGCTGCATGTTTCTCTTTCGAGGACTTCTTGGCGTACCGCAGCAAACTTGGATGCGTGGCCCTTCGACCACAGACCTGACGACGCTGCCGGCACTCCTCGTTTCGATCAGGACCTCTTACGCCGCGGTTGACAGTTTATACGGACGTTCTTCTAACCAGACCCGCCGAATACGCAACAAGAGTCTTCTGGCCACCGCGATAATCGCCCGCTTACCCCCTTGTCGTGAGCGAATCCTTTGATATATAGCAGCCAATTCTACGTCGTAGCGAATGGCGACCCAGCTCGATTCCACCAGCCGCGCTCGTAAAGCTGACTTGCCGCACCGAGTAATATGTCCACGACGGACATGGGCTCCGCTCGAATATTCGCTGGGTGTCAAGCCAACGTAAGCAGCCAACTGCTCGGCTGTGCTAAATCGGCGTATCTCACCTAATTCAGTGAGCACTTCCATGGCGGTAAGCACCCCTATGCCGGGGAGACTGGTGAGCCAGAGCACTTTCTGGCGGTAGCCCTCACTCCGGGCTAAACCTCTGACAAGCGCGGTCTGCTCGGCAAGCTGGTCACGTAAAAACTGATACCGATGTAATAACCGCTCAAAACTTAACTGCATATATTCAGATGAAAAACGCACCTGCCAGAGACTGGCTTCATATACTTTTGACCAGCGGCCAGCTCGTGACGGCAGCGACAGACCATAACAATGCAATTGGGCTTTAATCTGGCGCTGGCTTTGGCCCATTTGTCGAATGATACGACGTCTTTCTCTGAGCGTCTCCCGCTCCTGTCGCTGGATAGTGCCAGGAACCCAGACTCCGGTGAGTTGATCGCTGGCCGCCAAGGCGGCAAGCTTTGCTGAATCGATGCGGTCAGTTTTAATACGATTGCCGCTTTCCACTGGTATACGACTAGGCGGTATCACCATGCACCGTGCTCCACTGGCTCGGACCAGGTCATAGAGCCAAAACCCGCTAAAACCAGCCTCATACACAACCATGACCGTTTCTGCCGGCCAGTGAACAAGGACTTTCTGCAATTCTACAAAGCTGCCAGCGATGGTCGCTCGCTGCACAATCACCTCTTTTGACCGAATCGTCACATGCCACTGGTGGAGATGCACGTCCACGCCTACAAAAATAGTACTGGTTTGCAATCCACATTCGTTCATACCTTTCATCTGAGCCTCCTTGCTAAAGGGGTTTGGAGTAGTTCGACTATCGCTACAAACTACACCTTGAAACGGGCAGGCTCAATTTATTTGATAACATAGTAACTTG
>Ga0163148_10000111_pt1 | contig 96902 bp, 79 predicted proteins | sample OliLakLV19MP7P2_FD_148606 | JGI IMG/M metagenome (GOLD analysis project Ga0163148, IMG submission 148606) | Freshwater microbial mat bacterial communities from Lake Vanda, McMurdo Dry Valleys, Antarctica- Oligotrophic Lake LV.19.MP7.P2 | ecosystem: Environmental > Aquatic > Freshwater > Lake >...
AGCGCAGTAAGTATGCATAAGTACCGAGCGCAAGGGGCTTGCCTTTGCAACTGCCATCCTACTCGAAACCGAGCATCGGACTGCTGTATACTTGCTCGCCCAGTCGGTTGTGCACCCCGAAAATGCACGCCACTAAAAATTGGGTGCCATAAAAGCGCCAGGTGTCGTTGTGCAAATCGTTGTTGGGACTAAATGCGTTGGCAACAAGACATACGATTTTTTATATAGGTTTTGCAGTGTCATATTATCGGGTCGTATAAATATGACGCCAATCGGTTTGCAGCTACAAGAAGGTGCCGATGGGGTGTGATTCCCATTTGATGTAGATTTTAGGCCATAGTTATTGCATGTATTTTTGCCAAAACTGTTCCCATCGGCCATTAGTTGAAGTTAGCGCTCTAGTAATAAGCATTCCTTGTGCATTGTGTAAATTCCATCTCATGCCTGACTGGCTCAGCCTTTGCTTGACCACCGTTTTGCAGCCTGCTTCTGTGACCCCCGAACCAATTGGGTATCCTTTTTTTTGATATTCTGGGTAATTCATCCGCATCAGGTTGTTCTCAAAGTAGGTGATGGTTCTTGAGACTGCTTCGTGTTCGGTATTCTCATTTTCTTTGACCCAACTTTTCAGTTTCCTGACAATAAATCGAGCACCGTTTTTTTTGTGCTTCAGATCATGACAGGCATTGTCCGTCCACTGCTTGTGTGCCTGTTCGCCTTTTTTCAACACCACACTGGCTTGTAAGATATTCAGTGGCATGGTAAAAGTCGAGTATATCCACCTGGACATATTTTAACAGATAAGTCCAGTTGTCCTTTGCCCCATCCGCCAGGCCAACATGGTGATTGCGGGTAATATTGCCTTTACCCGCTCTATTTCCATGCTTAGCACGCTATCAAAGGTCTTTTTCCCATATTCCGGAGCGCAAGCACTATATATCGTGTGTAAACGCTCCCCATCTGAATTGTAAAAACTGATCGTCCCGCACATCGTTTCTCGATAGCCTTCGCCACGTATCGCAGTCGTGGTCTCGTCGCGACCTATGCTTACATGACTCACAACCTGATCAAATTTTTGAAGCGCCGTTTCCTGATCCATCAAATCGCCTTCCGGCTTAAAGGTCGTCGTGATCGTAACCGTCCCGTCTGCCCCTTTTTTGTACGTTGTCTCCATATCCTGTCTTTTTTTGCCATAAATTTACATCAAATGGGAATTACACCCCTGTGAACCCGCTTCTTTAGAGCATGTTGGGTTCCGTCCAGATCGCTTTTTACATCGGTAGTAGTCGCTAATCTTGAATCTGCCGAGATAAATCGTCGCTTTTCATAAACCTCTTTATTTTTGTGGGCGTTAGTATTCCGTTCTTAGAGCTTGTTCGGGTTTTCGTGATCGAGCGAGGGCGAGGAAATTTTATTTTAGACAAGGCGATTTTTGCAGACGTAGCCGGCAGCTACGGCGAAAAAAATCAACGCAGTATAAAATAAAATTTGCCGTCCGTAGCCGATTGACGGAAATTCCAACAAGGTCTTAAGAAGCTGGCACAACGCTTTGCATTCATTGTTCGCACCAAATCTTTCAGGAAATTGAAACATTCGATCAAAATAACCGCCATTGTCTTATTGATTCTGATTTTGGATCAGACCCTGAAAATATGGGTAAAAACAACTTTGGCGCATGGCGACTCCATCTTTTTGTTTGGCTGGGAAAGGGTGCAGATTCACTTTGTAGAGAACCCGGGCATGGCTTTCGGATTGGAGTTGGGTGGAGAATACGGGAAATTGGCTCTGAGTCTGTTCCGCATCTTAGCGGTCAGCTTCCTGATTTATTACCTCCGCGTTTTAATCAAAAACAAAGCGCCGTTCGGATTGCTGTTCAGCTTTGCCTGTATTCTTGCTGGTGCCATCGGGAACATCATTGACAGTGCTTTCTATGGCCTCATTTTTTCCGAATCCTGTTATCACTGCGGCATCGCCGAGCTTTTTCCGGAAGAAGGCGGTTATGCCGGATTTTTGCACGGCCGGGTGGTAGACATGCTCTATTTCCCGGTTCTGAGGGGGAATTACCCCGATTGGTTCCCGTTTTTGGGCGGCGACTCTTTTACTTTTTTCAGCCCTGTTTTTAACTTGGCCGATACGGCCATCACGGTAGGCGTTCTCTATATTTTGTTGTTCCAGCGCAGTTTTTTCAGCACCCACCACCCCACTGAAGAAAACACAGCCACGCCCCTGGAGCCAGCCCCTGTCGCAGCAGAAAGCAATTCGGATGCCGAAGAACAGGTTGAACAACCGACCCCTGTTTCGTAGATTTTTGAAACAAAAATTGCTTTGATGCCTTTTAGATAGATAAAGACTTCACTTATGCGACTGTTTTTCTGGATCGTTGCGATTCTTCTCTTTGATTGGTATGTATTTCAAGCGTTTAAGATCATTATTCATAGTTGGACGGCCCCGCTAAAAACCGCCGTGCAGATCCTGTACTGGCTGGCACCGCTGATCACCATCGCGTTTTTGGTCTCCAGTAACTTTTCGGACACGAACGCCTGGAACAAAAACGTGTTTGTATTCCTGCGCACGTTCGTTTTCATCGTCTATTTTTCCAAATTCCTAATTGCTGGCGTGCTACTCATTGACGACTTCCGGCGGTTGCTGACCTGGGGCTACCAGGCGCTTAGCGCGGATAACCGATTTGACGCCGGCCGCTCGAAATTTTTGTCTCAGGTGGCTTTATTCATCGGGAGTGTGCCGTTTTTGTCGCTCACTTATGGCTTGCTGCGCAATCCTTATCGCTACACTGTTTTTCGCGAAAAACTGGCTTTGAAAAATCTGCCGGAAGCCCTCTCCGGACTTCGGATTATCCAGATATCGGACATCCATTCCGGTAGTTTCACCTTCAAAGAACCGGTGCGGGAAGCCATCTCGCTGATCAATAAGCTAAAACCCGATCTGGTCTTTTTCACCGGCGATTTAGTCAACAACAAAGCCGATGAAATGGACGATTTTATGGATGTTTTTGATAAAATAGAGGCTCGCTTAGGCGTTTATTCCATTTTTGGAAACCATGATTATGGCGACTACGTACGATGGCCCAGCGAAAAACACAAACAGGATAATTTAGACAAACTGAAATCCATACACCGGTCGCTGGGTTGGAATTTGCTGACCAACGAAAATCGCATGCTGGAAGTGAATGGCGCAAAAATTGCCGTGATTGGTGTTGAGAACTACTCAACCCACCTCCGTTTCCCAAAATACGGCGACCTGAAAAAAGCCACTCAAGATACTGAAGGTGCAGACCTCAAGCTGCTGCTTTCTCACGATCCGTCTCATTGGAACGGGCAGGTATTGACGGATTACAAAGACATTGCAATTACTTTTTCCGGGCATACGCACGGGATGCAATTTGGCATTGAAATTCCGGGCTACATTAAGTGGAGCCCGATCCAATATGTCTACAAACAATGGGCGGGAATGTATCAGTCGGGTGATCAATACTTATACGTTAACCGGGGTTTAGGATTTTTGGGATACCCGGGCCGGGTCGGCATCCTTCCTGAAATCACATGCCTTGATCTCGCAAAAGGATAGCGTCTTTGGGAAGTTGCGAATGACCTTCACTAACCTGAAGGCCATTCATTTAAGCGTTCAGCAAGACAGACGGTTTCAAATGGCTTTCTGGAGGTTTTAAAGGGTTACTAAAAAACTGGAGTTTTCTTGTGGTTGTTTAAAGTGTAATTAGAGGCAGAAACACTCCAAATGAAAGACGGAGTTCATTTTTTCTAGTGTTGATACAAATTTAGGCTGTCTCACGCAATGCATCAAACTCAAAACAGCCGCTTATAAAGTTTCAAACCCGGACATAACATATAAAACACATTAAAAAATCAAGTTTATTTTTATTTCAAATAATTGAATTTCAATTATTTATAAGAATAAAAACCTTTCCTGATTTGGCTTGATTTTAAAAAATCCTGAGTACGTTGAGCCGGAAAAAAATACCAGAAAACCTGTCTCCGGGATGGTTTTTTGGTAACTATACAGCCGCCTCCGGCGGCCATTTCTGTCCTCCAACAAATTTGGGGATGATTCATGCGAATCAGAGCTATATTGATGTTTTTGAACACCATCAATATCAAGGAGCCTCTGAGGACTCCAGTATGGCGCGGAGTCTCACGGAGTAAAGGGATTCTCGCGGAGTTAGACTCCTCCGCGAGACTCCATTTACTCCGTGGAACGCTGTGTCACCTGATTAGGTGGCGATTTTGGACGTAAAATGCCCTTGCCGCCGAAGGCGGATGTATAGTTACGTTTTTTGGGTGTTTTCCGAAAAAGTAACTTTCCCGAACAAGCTCTAAACCAATGCTTGACTCAAAAATACGCCGATTGCTTCACAGATAATAGCTCAAAAAAGCTAATTTATAAAATTTCTAAAGCTGCTTTTTTTAACTATTTATGTTTTTTCTTAAAATACAATTGTTTGTTTTTGTGTGCATTGTAGTCCAATTCGTTAATTTTTTTCATCAAAAATTCAAAAATTCAAACAATAATTTTACCTTGCCATAACAATTCATTTTTATGGCAGGCATACAAGAAGATCTCTTTGAACTCATTCAAACCTTGTCTGTAGCCGAAAAACGTTACTTCAAAGTCGTTTCAAACAGCAGCAAATCTTCAGACATCAAATACGTGATCTTGTTTGATGCACTCTGTGGTCTGGACTACTACGATGAGCAAATGTTGATCGGCAAGCTCCAGCGCAAGCTCAAAAACAACTCCGACAAAAATCCCGGCAAGCAGTTGAACCAGGACATGCAGTATCTGTACAAGGTACTTCTTCAGGCAATGCGCCAATACAACCATCAAACGCTGATTAATATTCAAATCCAGGATATGACTTTTGATGGGATTTTTTTGAGAGATCGCGGGCTGTACAGACAAGCCGACAAGCGCATCAGCAGAGCGAAAGAACTTGCCGAAAAGAATCACAACTACATTGCTCTGCTGGAATTGAACCGTTTGGAACGCACCCTGATCTGGAGTCTCAATGAAGCAAACGAAGAGGAAAAAGTGGAACAACTGATTGCTGAAAAAAACGAGATTTCGAAAGTATTGAGCGAAGAAATGGATTATGAAGACTTATACGCCAGGGTATCTCATGCCATCAATCGCCAAAATCTGTTCACGTCGAATGATCCGCATGCGGTGGAGTTAGTTGGCCAGATTGAGACGCTTTTTTCGCAAAAACAACCAGACGAACTTTCTGCTTTTACCAAACTCAGGCGGTTTCAGATAGGAGCACTGCTCAACATGGCTGAAATGCGTTTGGATGAATGCCGGGCTAACATTGACAATATCTTCAATTGGTGGGAGACTTATGAATACCTGAAAGAAGAAGAATTTTTCCGCTATCAGATTTCCCTGTCCAAGATTCTTACTTTTTTTTTAAACAACAGGCAATTTGATGCAATTATCCTGTTGATCAAAAAAATAAAGGAGAGCAATTCCAAGACTCCAAATGAAAAAGCTTTTCTGTTTCGGTTTATCACCATGTACGAATTGCTTTATTATCTAAACATGAAGAGGGTTGATGAAGCCCAAAAAATGATTCCCGATATAGCAAAAGGGCTTGACCAATTTCCGCTTCCTCACAAAAGGAAAATAACAATATGCTACAATTTAGCGATAGTTTGCTTCTTTAACAATGATAACAGGCAATGTGATGACTGGCTGAAAAAAACCATCGCCCACTCTCGCAACAACAACATCCGGGAAGATCTGATTAGAAAAGCTTTTGTACTTCGGGTGCTGCTGCTCGAAGACTTTTTTGAAGATCAGGAGAAGGCTCTCCGCGCTGCAAAGAAATACTTTAGGGAAAGTAAAAAAAATAAAGGCAAAGAAAAAAAAGGTGCCAACAACCAACCCATTGAAGTAGAAATACTGATGCTGATCACAAAAATAATAAACGCCCCTGCTGGCAACCGCGAACGAGATGAGCCTGTGCAAAAAATGTTGGAATATTTGGAAAGCATGTCTTCCAATCCACAAAGCCGGCGGCTCTATGGATTGGAAGAACTCATCATTTGGTGCAAGAGTAAGCTTGAGTGGAAAAGCGTCAAGACCATCTTTTTGGAAGACTCCGGCCTAAGCAGTGGTTAATCTATACAACCGTAAGCACGATATTGCCGGAACCGTCTTTTTGCAGGTAAAAATCATTGTCGTCCATGTCAATGGTTAAAACCTTAATGGTCAGTCCCATGTCTACGTCAGTGGATCCAAAAATCCAAGCGGTGTGGTTGGAAGGCCGGTAGCTGACCGTCCATTGATAATCCGAGCCGTTAAGTACTGTGGTCGTTCCGGAAGGTACGGACGTTTCTTCTGACAATTGAATGTCGCTGCTGCTAAAGGTAAATTTAGCGACTTTGTTGTTAACGAGGCTGGCTTCAGTTTTCTGGCCTGATCCGTCTACATGAATCGCTGTGTTTAAATTCGATGCTAAAGAAATTGAAGAACTCATAGTGAAAAGTGTTTGGTTTAATGGCATGGTGCAACATAGAGAATTGCAATAATGGAGTAACTATAAAGCCCTCTAAAAAAGTTCCGGGTACACAAAAAAATTTTGGGGCCATATTTTTTTCTATTTTCGCCTTGATTTTCACCATGATCTGAACGAGTGCTAAGTTTTTTTCGAACCAATCAATTAGCCGCCGGAGCGCTGCTTATTTTTTACGCAGCGATCCTGCATCTGTCGTCCTTGTTGTCGCCGGACCAAAGCGCTATGCCTGCGGCGGATCAGGCAGGGATACTGGGATACTGGCTGTATCCGTTAACCGGAACGCAAGGTCTTTTGCCCACCCTATTAACGATAGTGCTCTTGTCTTTACAAGCCGTTTTGATCAATGTATTGGTCAGTAACCATCGTTTAGCCTCAGAAGTGAGTCTTTTTCCCGGGTTGTTTTACATCCTGATTGCCAGTTCATTGCCCTCTTTTTTGTGTTTTTCCCCGATTCATTTAGCCAATACCTTTCTCCTCATTGCCCTAGGAGGGCTGATGAACACATACAAGCAGAGTTCCTGTGCCGACCTTATTTTTAACGTCGGGTTGTGGATGGGCGTAGCAAGTTTGTTTTATCCGCCTTTCATCCTGCTCTTTTTTGTAGGAATGGCTGGACTGAACGTGTTGAGAGCCTATAAAATCCGGGAGCGGCTGATGCTGCTAGCGGGTATGGCGACCCCATATTTGCTAACAGCTTTATACTGTTTTTGGAACAACGAATTGTCTTTATTCCTTGATCTTCAGATTTTTAAGCCCTTCGAATTTTGGTCTTTTGCAAAACACGAAGCGCTCTGGGAGATCGTTGTTGAACTGGTCTATTGGTTCCTGCTCATCCTCATCGCCATTGGGAGCGCCGGAGCCTATGATTTTAAAATGCAATTGCAGGTGCAAAAAAAAATCAGCATCCTGTATTGGGCCTTGTTGTTCGCAGGCCTTTCAACATGCATTCAAAAGGAGGCATCTGTTGAACATTTATTGGTTACCGCTGCACCCCTTGGAATCATGATTTCTTTTAACTTTATCCTTGTTTCCAAAAGGTGGGCAGAAATGCTGCACTTGGTTTTGCTCGTATTGATCCTTTGCTGGCAATACAAAGGATATTTTATGGGGGCATAAAATATGACTTATGAAGTTTGGAGTCGTCGTTTTTCCGGGTTCTAATTGTGATGATGACGTAGTTCACGTTCTGGAGCACGTCATGCAACAGGAAGTTGTCAAACTTTGGCATAAAGACCAGTCATTAAAAGGTCTTGGTGCGGAAGATTGCATCATTTTGCCAGGTGGTTTTTCCTACGGCGATTACCTTCGGGCAGGTGCCATTGCGCGCTTTTCTCCGATTATGGCGTCAGTAGTGGATTTTGCTGCTAACGGTGGGTACGTTTGGGGGATCTGCAATGGCTTTCAGATTCTTTGCGAAGCACACCTCCTGCCAGGCGTCCTGCTGCTCAACAACAACCAGCAGTTTATTTGCAGGAACATCTACATGAAAGCCCAAACTAAGTATAGTGCGATCACGGCATTAACAGATCTGACCAAAGCGCTGAAAATTCCCATTGCCCACGCCGAAGGACGGTATTATGCCGATGCCGCCATGTTGGAATCCCTTGAAGCCAACGACCAGGTGCTGTTTCGGTATTGCGATGAGCAGGGAAATGTCACCGAAGCTGCCAACCCGAATGGCGCATTGAACAATATTGCGGGGATTTGCAACGAACGGCGCAATGTTTTTGGCATGATGCCGCACCCGGAACGCGCTTCGGAAAACATCCTGGGCAATACAGATGGCCGCATTTTGTTCGAATCGTTGCTAAGCTATTCCCGGGCGCCCGCCGCGCTCCAACTTGCCGGATAAAGCAAGTATTCGCCTTTCTCTAATTGCTGCACGGCAACGTCGGGCAATTCTGTTTGCCGTTTTGATAACCAATTCGACGCGTCTCTGTTTCAATTGTAAATCAAACCCTTACATCTATGACTATTCGTACAGCTATTCCATTGATGATCATTGCATTGCTGGCTGCTTCATGTGGCAACAATCCGCAAAGTGCCTCCACCGGTGCGGATGATATGGCAAAATTTGCAAAAGACTCTAATTTCCAGCAAGCACATCAAGATCCGGCGAGTATCTCCTTCCAGGGCAAAGGAGAAATGATTTCTTTTGCTACCCCAGATGGCAAGCAGGGCAGTGCCTACCTCCTGAAAACGGAGCAAGCCACCGATAAAGTATTGTTCGTTATTCAGGAGTGGTGGGGATTAAACGACCACATCAAACAGGAAGCTGAACGGCTCTTTGGCGGTTTGGAAGGAGTGACGGTGATGGCGCTCGATATGTACGACGGAAAAGTCGCTACAACTCCGGAAGATGCCGGTGCAATTATGAATGCCGTAGACCCGCTGCGTTGCGAAGCCATCATCAAAGGCGCATTGGCTCGGGCTGGAACGAACGCGCGTGTAGCGACGATTGGCTGGTGCTTTGGCGGCGGCTGGTCGCTTCGTGCGTCCATACTGGCTGGCAAACAAGCGGCGGGCTGCGTAATGTATTATGGAATGCCTTTGGAAAAAGCGGCTGAACTTGCACCGCTCCAGGCGGATGTCCTGGGCATCTTCGCAGTAAAGGATGCCTGGATCACGCCCAAGGTCGTGACGAATTTTCAGAATTTAGCGAAAGCAACCAATAAAAAAGTGGAGATCCATTCTTTTGATGCCGATCACGCTTTTGCGAATCCAAGCAATCCGAATTACGATAAAATCAACAGCGACAAAGCGAATGCCCTCGCGCTGGAGTTTTTGAAGAAGAAACTTTCCTGAAAGAAATGAAATAAAGGGCAACTTCAAGAGGCAAAGGGCAAGAGGCAATAACCCCTTGCCCCTTGCCCTTTAGATTCACACTTCCGCAGCTTCCAGCACCTTAGCCGGCTGCCTAAAAACCACCACATCGTCGAAAACATCGAGAATCAGGCTGCTCTTTGGCTGCACCTCACCCAACAGCATTTGTTTGGAAAGCTGGTTGAGCACCCGCTTCTGGATGACGCGTTTCAGTGGCCTTGCGCCAAATTCAGGGTGGTAGCCTTCTTCTGTCAGCCAGTTCATGGCTTCCGGCGTCACGTTAAGGCTGATTTCCTGCTTGGCCAGCATCGCCCTGACTTCCTGGAACTGCAATTCAACGATGCCCCGAATGTCTTTTTTCGTCAATGGCCGGAACATGATGGTTTCGTCTATGCGGTTAAGGAATTCGGGTCTTACACTTTGTTTTAACAGCTCAAACACCAGCACTTTGGTTCTTTCCACGATTTCATCGCGGTTGGCATCGTTGATCTTTTCAAAATTCTCCCGAATGAGATCCGAACCAATATTCGACGTCATGATGACGATGGTATTTTTGAAATTCGCGACCCGCCCTTTATTGTCCGTCAGTCGCCCGTCGTCTAATACTTGCAGGAGGATGTTCCAGACATCTGGATGCGCTTTTTCGATTTCGTCCAGCAGCACCACGGAATAGGGTTTGCGCCGCACCGCTTCGGTGAGCTGTCCCCCTTCATCATAGCCTACGTATCCCGGAGGCGCGCCTACCAGCCTCGACACCGAGTGGCGTTCCTGGTATTCGCTCATGTCAATGCGCGTCAGCAGGTTTTCGTCGTTAAAGAGGTATTCGGCAAGCGCTTTTGCCAACTCCGTTTTACCCACGCCGGTTGTGCCGAGGAAAAGGAAAGAGCCGATTGGTCTCCGTTCGTTCGACAAGCCGGTGCGGCTGCGACGGATTGCATCCGAAACGGCTTCCACCGCTTCATCCTGGCCGACAACCCGCCGATGCAATTCTTCTTCCAGGTGGATGAGCTTTTCCCGTTCACTTTGCAACATTCGGGTCACGGGAATCCCCGTCCACTTGCTCACAATTTCTGCAATGTCTTCAGCGTCCACCTCTTCTTTCACCAGCAATTTGCTGTTCGACTGCATATCGAGCAGGCGGTCATTGAATTCGCTGAGGCGCTTTTGCGTTTCGGGAATTCGACCGTAGCGGATTTCAGCCGCCTGGCTAAAGTTGCCTTCGCGTTCGGCGCGTTGCCCGTCCTGCCGGAGTTGTTCGATTTCACCTTTTGTTTTCTGTATTCCCAATACGATCTCCCGTTCATTTTCCCAGCGGGCGCGCAAGGACTGGCGGCGTTCTTCCAGATTCGCAAGCTCTTCGTTGATGCGCGAAAGTTTGCTCTCATCGTTTTCGCGCTTCATCGCTTCCCGTTCGATCTCCAATTGCCGGATTTTTCGTTCTACTTCGTCGAGTTCTTCCGGCATCGAATTCATTTCCATGCGCAACTTTGCAGCTGCTTCGTCCACCAGGTCAATGGCCTTGTCTGGCAAAAAACGATCCGTAATATAGCGCGTAGACAACTGAACGGCAGCCACCACAGCATCGTCCTTGATGTTGATTTTGTGGTACGATTCGTAGCGCTCTTTCAAGCCGCGAAGAATCGAGATCGCATCCTCTTCGCCGGGTTCATCTACCAGAACCGTTTGAAAACGGCGCTCTAACGCTTTGTCGTTTTCAAAATATTTTTGGTATTCACTGAGCGTTGTTGCGCCAATGGCTCGCAATTCGCCGCGCGCAAGAGCAGGTTTCAGGATATTGGCCGCATCCATGGCACCCTGCGTTTTTCCAGCTCCGATAAGCGTATGAATTTCGTCAATAAACAAAAATATACGCCCTTCTGACGACAGTACTTCGTTGATGACCGATTTAAGCCGCTCTTCAAATTCACCCTGATATTTTGCGCCGGCAATCAGCGCACCCATATCAAGTGCGTAGATTTCTTTATCGCGAAGGTCTTCGGGCACATCGCCTTCCACAATCCGGTGTGCCAACCCTTCTACTATGGCCGTTTTGCCCACACCTGGTTCTCCAATCAAAATCGGGTTGTTTTTGGTGCGGCGGGCCAAAATGTGCAGTACCCGGCGAATTTCCTCTTCCCGTCCGATTACCGGATCCAATTTGCCACTGCGGGCGCGTTCATTGAGATTTACTGCGTATTTGCTCAACGAGTTGTACGTTTCTTCAGCACTCTGGCTTGTCACGCGGTTGCCTTTACGCAGGTCGCGGATTGCCGCTTTCAAGGCTTTCTCCTGTACGCCGCTGTCTTTCAGCATCTGCGAAACAGGGTCTTTTGCTGGCAGGATAGACAACAACAAGTGTTCGAGCGAGATGTACTCGTCGCCAAACTCTTTCAAGGCAAGGTTCGCGCGCTGAATGGTTTCATTCACCTCGCGAGACAGGTATTGGCCTTCTGTAGAGGCCACCTTGGGGTAGGATAATACAATGCTGTCTGTGGCTTGCTTCACTGCATTGAAGTTGACGCCCAATTTCTTGAACAGAAACGGTGCAACACTCTCATCCACTTCTAAAATCCCTTTGAGCAAGTGGCCCATTTCGATGGCTTGAGCGCTGTTTTCCATCGCAATTTGCTGGGCGCTCTGCAAAGCTTCCTGGGATTTTATGGTCCAATTTTTAAAGTTCATAGCTGTATTGGTTTGTTAATCCAGAGCAAGAAGTATACCACCTCTGACGCACCCGGGCTTTAATTCGAGGCTTTCTTAAAAACTATTTGATTTTCAGCAATTTATTTCTTTTTTGTAAATAAAACAAGCGACAATACGGCAGTTAAAACCACGGGGAACTGACAGTGCGTCAGTTGCCCGTGGTTTTGCGAAACATTTTGTCCGGTGAAGGGTCGGTCTTTAGAGTCAGAAACCTGACTTTTGTTGGAAAACAATGACCTCAATGCGCATGGGCAAGGAGTTTTCATTTCCATTGGGTCAATCGGCGTTCCGGGTATCGGTACCCAGCTTAGACATGGTAATATATGGTCAACGACTTCCGGGGATTACACGTTGTGGGCGGCAGAATGCCAAATTGGAGTTGACCCATCATTATCTGAGTTTCATACAGAGTCAACAGATCCTTCGATATTACCAACTTTAGTAAGCTCATCAGGCTGGTTTTTTTATGATCCGGGTTCCACCAATTATTGTGTCCCAATTCATAGTTTTTTTGACGACCTATCTAGCCTTCAGGAAGAAACGGCCACCGGCGGCCTGGCGCCTTACATTGATATCCCGTTAGATGAATGGGAAATGGAATATGCCCTGATGCTGAATTTGCGTAACAACCCGGATTTGCTGCAAAACACCGATGCACAAAGTTTTTTCACAGCCAACTCGAACACAACGGCCGGTTCATTAACCCACAGTTTGTTTGGCCTGAAAATGGCTATGACGCCCATCTGAAAGATGAAATAGAAGCCGAAGAAAATTTGGAAGCCTTTCACCCCGGTGTAATAGCCATACAGTCTGATCCCCTTACAGTGTACCCAAATCCGGCGGACGGGAGTTTGAATATTCGCTTACCCAAAAATGCCACCGGTAAACTGATGATTCGGAATGCCGAAGGTAAAATTATGCACAACCTTGAAATAGAAGAACAAGGCAGACAAGCCTTACTTGTTGATACCCGGCACTGGCCATCAGGTATCTACTTCTGCGCGATTCATGGCAATAGCAGCGAACTGAACCGCAGGGTCTCCTTCATCATTGGTCTATTAACTTCCTTTTCATAAAAACGCCTTCCTGATATTGAAAAAATGACTCAGGAAGGCGTTTTTTAATCCATTGCCATGTCTTTATCAAAACTGATTACGATACTTTTTTTGTTTTTCGCCATTCAAGTTACACGGGCGCAAGAAACCAAGTATGATTACATATGGCTTTTGGGATATGCTCCTAATATTCTGCAAGACAGTCTTGGAGGCTCTATGATGAATTTTCATGAAACCCCAAGAACAATTTCTTTTTTTGAAACACCTTTCCGTTTGTCTCCCGTTGGAATAATTTCGAATAAGCTTGGTGAACTGATATTTTATTCGAATGGCTGTCATTTAGTTAATCAGGATCATGAAATAATGACAAATGGAAACGTTATTAATCCAGGACAGGTACATACTAATTATTGTGGAGATTGTGGTGGCTATCCATATCGACAAGGCTTGATGGCACTTCCCCAACCCAGCAGCGATTCGCTCTATTGCTTATTTCATCTGCGCAGAAATGATCAGCTCTATATTACGGATTTCATGTATTCCTTAGTTGATGGTAGCAGCGACAATGGCCTCGGTGAAGTAACCGAAAAAAATATCCTGTTGTTTCAGGATACCTTTGCAGATCAATTGCAGGCTGTACGGCACGACAACGGGCGCGACTGGTGGGTTGTGGCACCCAAGGTGGGCAGTAATATTCACTATCTTTTTCTGCTTTCACCGCAAGGGGTTGAAGGGCCTTTTGTCCGGCAGGCCGGTGCTGAATGGAATGATTACTATTGGAGCGGGCAGGCCATTTTTTCGCCTGATGGCGGTAAGTATATCCGGGTAAATCCATTCAATGGCATCCATATTTTTGATTTCGACCGGTGTTCAGGGGAATTGTACAATCCTGTGAATCTGGAATTTGTGGGGGACACGATTGGGGGCGGAACTGGAGCAGGTGTGTCCGTTTCGCCCAATAACCGCTATTTATATGTGTCTTTGAGTACAAAATTTTACCAATACGACCTTTGGGCTACCGACATCAGCACTTCACGCCAGCTTATTGCCGTTTACGATGGCTTCCTGTCTTTTTTGCCCACTACTTTTTTTCAGCACATGCTGGCACCCGACGGTAAAATTTACGTTACCTCCACCAATGGAGTTAACCGCTTACATGTCATTCACAACCCCAATGAGCCGGGTACGGCTTGTAATCTGGAGCAGCATGGCATTCGGCTACCCACTTTTCATGCCTTTGCAGCGCCCAATTTCCCGCATTTTCGCCTCTACGACCTACCTGGCAGCCTGTGCGATACGCTGGGTATTTCCACAGCGAATAAAGAACTGGAACGACAGGATGGAAAGATCAAGGTCTTTCCAAATCCGGCAGATGGCGTGGCGTATATCCAGCTACCGTCGGGTTTTGTTGGAAAACTCCAGGTGTGGAACGCGGAAGGCAAAACTATGTATAGCCAGGAAATTGAAGCCGGCACCGGGCAGCGCTTGCTGGTGAATACTGCGCAGTGGCCGGCAGGGGTTTATTTTTGTATTCTCCATGAAGAACACGGACAAGGCATTCTCCGAGGTACATTTGTGGTGATGCATTAGCATCATGGTGAGGGGTTGTGTAATAAGGTGCAAGGTGCAAAAAGCAAAGCCTCTTTACACAACCCCTCACTTGCACCAACGCTAATCCTTCTCATAACCCAGACCTACCTGTTCATTAATTTGCAGAATTTTAACTTCAGTCCGCCGATTGTGCTGGTGTTCTTCTTCGCTGCATTCCACGCCGTCGCGGCAGCGGTTGCGCGGAAGGGCTTCCCCGTAGCCAATCGCTTTCACGCGTTCCTGAGCGATCCCGCGCTGGATCAGGAACTCTTTGGCGGATTCTGCGCGCCGGAGCGACAATTGCAGGTTGTAGTCTTCAGCGCCACGGCAGTCTGTATGCGCGCCCAACTCAATTTCCATGCTTGAATATTGTTCCATCAATTGGGCTAAAGCTTCCAGTTCATAAGAATCGCCGGTGCGGATGGCCGACTTGTTGAAGTCGTAATAAATATGCTCCAAAACGATCACGGAGCCTCGGCGGATTGGTTCCTTCACAATGCCGTTCGCGGCGGGCGTTAGTTTGATTTCCGCTTCAATCGAGCGGCTGCCCCGTATTTTGTACGTTGAAACCTGGCTGTGGCCGGGGTTGTAGCCATCTTTTTCAGCGCTGATGCTGTAATCGCAGCCGATGGGCAGACAATATTCAAACACCCCGCTAATGTTGGTGCGTACTACTTTTTCGCTGCCGTCGCACTTATTTACAATGCGCACAAGGGCGTTGGGTACTTTGGCCTGATAAGGATCGCACAAGACCACGCCGCGCAAGGAGAGGCAGTTGCTCGGATCAATGGTAATTTCAAGTGGGCGGAATTTACTTTCCCCTTTTGTGGAATAACGGATTTCCTGAGTCACGTATCCTGGTTTAGAAACCAAAACGAGGTAGTCTTTCCCCTGTTCAAAAGCCACAGATGCCTGGCCGTTGCGGTCGGTTAGGTGGCGCGGGTCGCCTAATTCTTCTTCTCTTTTGCGAACTAATTTAAGGGTTAGTTCTTCTGATCGGTTGGAGGTTGGCAGGAGTTCCAGGTTGTACAGGTCTTCATTTTTTAGAATACCGTCTTCAGAACACTCGAAAACCCGAATGGCTGCTCCGGCAGCGCGTTTGCTTTCAGCACCGTCGTATACGGTAACGAGCGTTTCTTGCAGTTCCGGCAACTCGATGCCTTTGATTCCGCCCGGCACTTCGAAGACGTAGATATCGTCGCGCCCCCTGCCACCGTCCCGATCGGACGTAAAGTAGCCCATGACGCCGTCTTCAGTCAATACTAAGCCCAAATCGTCCTTTTGTGAATTGAAGGGTTCTCCAAGGTTAACCGGTTTGCCCCAGACGCGTTTACTCAGGTCAATCATAAAAATATCTAAACCTCCCAACCCGTCTTGCCCGTCGGAGCTAAAAAACAGGGTATTGCTTTCATGAAAAAACGGGAATACTTCATTTTTAGCGGTATTCACTTCCGAACCCAAGTTGATGGGCTTAGACCACCTTCCGTCGCTCAGGCGTTCCGCAAAATAGATATCCATCCCTCCGTATCCATCCGACATATCCGATGCAAAGAACAGCTTTTTGCCGTCTGCGGAAAGCGAAGGATGCATGCACGAGAATTTATCGCTGTTGAAAGGCAGTTCCTGAATATTTTCCCAATCGTATTCCCCTTTCTGCGCCTCGTATATTTTAAGGACGACTTTCCCTTTTTTATCTGCGCGGCTAATGCCCTGTTTGGAATTGCTGCGTGTGAAATACATGCGGTCGCCTTTGCGGTTGAAACTCACCGGCCCTTCGTGCAACTGCGAGTTGATTTCCATCGAAAAATTCTGCGGCTTCGTTGGCATTCCGTTCGGATCCAACTCTGAATAGAACAACTCGTAGAAAGTCTCCTGTGTTTTTTCATCTACAGGCCCGGAATTGTAGCGCGACACATAAACCATCCCGTTGAGATAAAGCGCCGGAGAAAACTCCATGCCCGGCGTATTGATCCGCGCAGCATTTTGAAGAAAAATATCGCGCCGAAGCGCACTTTTTTCATAAAGCCGTTCGGTGCTCCGTTTTGGAACCTGAGCTGCCAGCACAACCGGAAAAAGAAAACACAGGGTATAGGACAAAATGCGCATAGGACAAGGGGGTTAAACGGATATTTCTAAAAAAATCTTGGGTTCACAAAGATTTCCCCTTTGGAACTGCCACCAATACAATAACGCAGCATGGCTTCGATGCTCCCGGTGTTGTGGTCTCTCAATGCGGACAAGGTGTAATCGTAAGAAACGCCAAAAAGGATATCATCGGTAATTTGAGCGCCAAAAACCAGCGACACCGACTCTCCGATGCCACTTTTTTTAGAGCCACCCAAGCGGTAAGACACCCCTGCGGTGAATTTTTCAGAAAAAATAAAATTGACGTTTGCATCGCCGTCGAAGGGGGCACCTTTCACGTATTTCAACAACAACTGCGGTTGCAATTGCACATTTTCACTGAGTTTGAATAAAATCCCGCCCATCACATAGAGGTGGCTTACTTCTTTTGACAATACGCCGCCGCCATCAGCCAGATCTATGTTATTTTGCAGCAATCGGGGCGCCGAAACGCCGAAAAAGAAGCGGCTGGAGCTGTAATAGATCCCCGCGCCGAAATTGGGCACGTATTTACTCTGAATGCCCACAGGAATGGCAACATCCGTGTCTATCGGCTGGGTGGATTCCGCTTTGTTGAAATTGGAACGAATGAGTCGAATTGACCCTTGTAAGCCTATTCCGAGCTTCCCCCGACCAACCGGAATGCGGTAAGAATAAACGGCGTCAGCTGTAAACCGTTCCGTCAGGCCAATGGTATGCCTCGAAACGGTCGCGCCAATCCCCACCCGCTGGTTAAACAACGGCATGTTGAACGTCAGCAATTGGGTTTCGGGCGCCCCTTCTATGCCCAGCCATTGATTGCGCGCAAGAATCGAAATACAGGGCGCTTCGTTGCTGCCGGCGTAGCCCGGGTTGAAGCCCATTTTATAATACATAAATTGTGTAAACTGCTCCTCCTGCTGCGACCAGGCGGCCACACTGAAGGTGAGTAAAATCAAGGTAATCGCCTTTTTCATAAATCTCTTTGTTTTGGGAATAACCGTGAATCCGATTTATACTGCCATCAACGCTGCACCATGACGAAGCCGGTCATCGGCTCGCTGCCGTTTCCTAAATTAATGAGGAAAAAATAGGTATCTGCCGGTAAGTCTTCGCCATTGAACGTTCCATTCCAATCACTTCTGTACGGGGTGGGCGACTGGAAAACCTCATCGCCCCAGCGGTTAAAAATCGAAACCTGGCTATTGGGAAAAGCGTCCATATCCAACAGGCAGGGCACCACAAAAGTATCGTTGACGCCGTCATTGTTCGGGGTGATGATATTGGGCGCTTTGCAGGCAGCCCCTTCCCCAACCGCAATGGTTACCGTAGCCGTTGCATCTACGCAACCGGTGCTCCGCACTAAGTAAGTGAACACATCTGTTCCGACAAAATTCGGACGCGGGGTGTACCGCATCTCCCCATTGCCTAAAAGCTCAACTGTGCCCTGTGCCGGTGCGGATTGAATGGTGAGATCGGCGTTGGGTGGTAGCAGATCATTGAGTAGAACATTAAATTGGACAGCAGCGGCAAATGGGGTTGAGACCTGATCGGCAAAAGCAACCGGATTGGGGTAGTAGAATACCAATACAGTATCGCTGGCATTGCAAAGACTGTTGTCAATAACCCAGACAAACGGGTTTTCGCCAAATTGCAGGTTGCGCACCATCGTCGTCGGGCTTTGCGGGTTATCTAAAATATTCGCAGGATGCAAAGCCACCCAGCTACCCGTACTGCCCAGTGAAGGGAGGGATGCGCTGATGGTTGCCACTGCTTCATCATTACAGGCGTTGACTTCATTCCCAGCATCAGGCGCATTGTCTGATACCGTTACGGAAACCTGATCCTGCCCGGTTCCGCAATTGCCCGTCACGGTCCACGTAAACACGTAGAGGTTATTGGGTGCCAAACCTGAAATCAGGGTATTCGGATCCGTTGGCGAGACAATGACCACCCCAAGGATGGCTTGCGCAGGCGGCTGTGACCAAATGCCGGTACTCCCCACATTCGCAGGCGGTATTGCCGCTAAGTTTAGTTCAGAATTGGCGCATACATGCATCGTTTCCAGACCTGCATCGGCAGGTTCCGTTTGGGAAATGGTGATGATGACCTCATCGAACGAATAATTCTGGCAGGCACCGTTGGACAGCGACCACCGGAAAGTGTAAGGGCCGCCGGCAAGCGTCATGCCGTTCACCGGGGTTGTAGGCGAATCCGGATTGACAATGACCACTCCACTTGGACTTCCGCCAGTTTGCGTCCAATGCCCGGTTCCGATGGGCGGTGCCGAAGCGCTGAGCAATCCGATTGAGCCATTGCAAACGATATTGTCAAACCCTGCAAAAGCCTGGTTGGCCGGAATGGTATTCAGGGTGACCAGCGTTGGCGGGGAATTGCTTGAAGAACATTCTTCTAAACGGGCGCTCACGGTAAAAGGATAAGTGCCGTTGCCCGGAAAATTTTGAAAATCGTTCAGGACAAAACTGAGGGTCTCCGTTTCAGCGCCAAGCGGCTGACCCAAGTAAGACCAAGTATAAAAAGCACCCGCCGTAGCAGAGCCTGGCGTCACAAAAAGCGTCAGTTCAGGATTGGCGCTGCTGATGCAGATTGGGCCGTTATTTTGAGCCATCGGTGCCGAGGGGCGCGGTTTGACAACGACCTGAAGGGACAATGTATCGGAGAAACAGCCATTGAGGATTTTGAAAACCCTGAACGTACCGGAGTGAATAGTTGGATTTGCCAGCGGAATCATCGGATTCGGCAAGGCCGAGGTAAATGACGACGGCCCCAGCCAAACATAAGTGGCACCCGGCGTAATATCCGTAGACAGTGCTATCACCTCGCCGCTGCAAACCGGACTGTTGCTGCTCGCCGAAATGGTTGGCAACGGCTGAACTATAAGCGCCAGCGGCAGGGATTCTTGGGAACCGCAACCGTCCACGACAACAAAAACGGAATAGTTGCCGCTGTCGTTTTGGGTAGCTGAAGTAATTTGTAGCATCGGCGTGGTCGTTGGCGTCAGCGAATTGCCGGGCCCCCGCCAAAAATACGTCACATTGCCACCAGCATAAGCGGGCATGACCAGCGTGATGGTCGAACCTTCGCAATAAGAGACCTGCCCGGGGATCAAAGGTTGAGGCGCTGCCGGAGTAACCGGTGCGTCCGAAATATCCAGCACATAGGTAAACAAGGCAGAGGGGCAGCCCTGCGCGGTTGTCACCCTTAGGGTGTAGTTGCCGCTATAGGTCGCTGCAGTAGCATTCGGAATTGTCGCAACCGGCTGCACCGAGATGAAGTTGTTTGGCCCTGACCACTGATAACTGTAATTGCCGTTTGCCGGCAACAATGCTGGCGTTAGTTGTATGGTGGTCGGTCCATTCAGGCAAGCAGGTGCATTGGAACTGATGCCCAGGATGCTGACGCTTCCCAATATTTGAACAAAAACGGTTGCCGTATCGGCGCATCCGGCCGGCGTTGTCACATTCACAATGTACGGCCCTTGAGCCGCAGCATTGATGTTGTTGATGACCGGGTTTTGAACGACAGCCGCAAAATTATTCGGCCCTGACCAGATATAGGAGGCACCTGCAATATTCGGGGATGAAAAAAGTTGCAAAGTGCTGCCTTCACAAACCGAAGTCGGATTGGCAGAAGCGGCTGCAACCGGCACCGGATTGACCGTCACGGTTACCGGCATGGAAGCGTCTGATTCGCAACCATTTTGGGTGACGAACAAACGCCAGCTTCCGGCATTGGCCGCAGTTGCTGCCGGGATGAGGTAGGCAGGCGTTGTCGTAAAGAAAGATTGATTGCCATTTTGCACCCAGCGGTAGGCGCTGGCACCAAGGAATGTCGTGGACAAGGTTATGGTTCCGCCCCCACAAACAGCCCCGCTGGAGGCCAAAGATGGCGTTGCCGGTTTAGGCTTAATGGAAACCAAGGTTGAATCCGGCTCTGAAAAGCACCCGCTGCGCACGGTTCTCAGGTAATAATAGCCAGCATTGAGGGAAGATAAGACGCCGTTTAACGGCACTTGTGGAAATTGCTGGGTAGAAGTAAATCCATTCGAGCCTGTCCATTGGTAAGTGATTCCTGTGCCAACGACCGGTGTACCGAGGTTAACAACGGTTCCGGCGCAAACCAACGTATCGGTAAAACTTACACTGGCAATGGGTTTGGCCACCGAGGCGACATTAACCGGATTGGAAGGCGCTGACAGGCATCCGCTGGCTTCCACCGTCAGATAATAGTTATTGGCGCCGATCGGATGGGAGCCTGGAATGGTCAGGGTTGGTTGATTCGTTGTTCCAATCAGGGTTCCGTTTGGCGGCAAGCCCTGATACCAACTAAAAATCACATTACTGCCCGTCGGAAAGATAGATGAATTCAGTACAATATCGTCAACGCTGCATACCGAAGTGGCAGTGAGGATGCCGGGCGTAACCGGCAGGTCTTCAATGGATACGGTTACGACGCCCTCGGCAGTACAGCCTGTAACCCCGCGGATTTCTACCCGGTACGGGCCTTCAGCGGAAGCGCTGATCCCAAGTATGATGGGGTTTTGTTGCGTAGAAACCAACATTCCCGAAGGATTGAACCAACGATAGGTATACGTTCCAACCGGCGGGTTTGCAATAAGGAAAAGCGTATCGCCCCCGCACAGCCCTGAGTTTGCCGTCGGCATGGGCCCTTGAGCGGTAATGGCGGCAATGGTGTTGCAAGTCCCGGAATTGCCGGAAGCATCCACAACCGTCAGCGTGATATTGACCACACTGCCAATCTGGGCGCAAGTAAAGGTATTTGGCGTAATGAAACGATCTACTATCGTGCAGTTATCCGTACTCCCCAGGTCTACATCCGAAACATCCAACGTTTGGACATCCAGGCCGGAAGGATTAATGAAGAGGAATGCCGGCTGGCAGGTGACGACCGGCGCTTCATTGTCTTCTACCATCACTTTAAAAGAGCAGGTATCTGTATTGCCGACAAGGTCTGTGATTACATAAAAAACATCGGTTTCGCCCACATTGAATACGTGCGTTGGCAAAACGCCGGGCAACTGCATCACGGTGGCCGGAATCGTTGTTGCACCCTGCGCAAAATAGGTTGGTGTCAGGCGGTTGTAGTGCAAACTTGCAAAAACATAACTCACGCTGTCCACTTCCGCGTTTGCATCTACCACGGCAGGGTTACAGGGATTGACGCCGTCGCCGGGGAGACCCGGAGGTACCGGCACATCAAAAGGTTGTACCCGAAATTGCACCGTTCCGTCTGCTGCCCAGGTATTGAAAGTAGCTGCCGGAATATTGAAGGAAACCTGCGCAGGCGTAGTGCAGTTGCTTATACCAGGCTGGGTAAGGCCAACAACGGAGTTGTCGTCTCCATAAATCGTCAGGAAAGCATTATTGTCTACAAAATCACCTCGAAGGTCGAGTCTCAGGGTTACAGGAGCAAAAGCATTGGCTGCCACCCCGGTAAAAATAAACAATTCATCATTTGCGATGTAATCGTTCAAATTCGGATCATAATTAAAGGTCAGCCATGCCGAGGTTGTGTCTGCCGGCAATGTTTGCTCAAAGGGGTTGTATACTCCACAGTTATCCGCGGCGCCGGCAGGGAGCGGCAGGGTGACAGAAGCCGTGCAAGCACCGATAGCAAGGTTGACGACGATGTCGGAAGGGCACTGAGACACTGGCGCTTCCATATCTTTTACGGTAACGACGTAGGCGCAACTATCTACATTACCCCCGCAGTCGGTGGCATAGTAAGTAATGAGGTGATCACCCGGATCGAGCGAAATATCACGCGGACCTATGGGCACTACGGCGGTTCGTGTCCCATGGTTGATGCTGTATTCAAAAGTCAGGGCGCCAAAATTTTTGGCGGTAAAATCCAGTTCTGCGTTAACGACGCCCGCAGGGTTGCAGATGGCGTTGATGTAGAAACGCCCCAGCAAGCCCCCCGCCGTGTTGGGTTGCAGGCTGATAACGATGAGCCCGTCCTGCGCCCAATTGTTGATCTGGGAAGCACTCAAGGTGATTGTGGTGGTGGAGTTGCCACATTGGGCAGGTGTATGCGCTGTGGTTCCCAAAAATGCGCCGCCTTCGCCATAAATATTAAAAAACTCTGTCGCTTCTTCGGCATCTACAGAAACCAGCGCTATGGTCAGCGTGCCTGACCCAAGCGCATTGACCGGCGCCGGGATGGGAACATTCAGATTAATGAAGATTGGATTAACCGGCGTATCTCCTTCCAATCCGGGCAGGGCAGATGTCGTAATCGGTGCCGAACCAGTCAAACTAATGGCTAAGGTGGTATCCGCACAATTTTCTTCAATCACAGGCGGCAACAGGGTATACGTGGCCTCACAAACGCCCGCATCTGTAGCAATAGTGGTGTTTTGCGGACAAGCGCTGATGACCGGTGCCTCGTTGTCTAACAACATAAAGGTTGCCGTTGTGGTGTCGCGGTTGCCGCATTCGTCTTCCACTATAAAATCAACCGTGCGGGTGCGGATCACGCCCCCGGGTGCCGGGCAATTGTTGATGGGTAAAGATGCCGGATCGGTTGTGCTGCTGTTAAATGCATACCAGACCAAATCAGGGTCTTCCGTGCAGTTGTCTGAAGCGTCGGCACCTCCACGGTTACTGACCCAGGTGTCGAAAGCCCCCTGCACGTCTATGCCTTCGGTGCAATTGAGGGTCAGGTTATCCGCCGTTTCGCCAAGAACAGGTGCCGTGTTGTCCACGATGGTAATGATCTGGTCTTTTTCCGTAAAATTGCCGCAGTGGTCTGTCGCTTTCCAGGTTCTGCGAATGCCGTAGCTGTTGACACAGGTTCCGGAAATGACCACATCGGAGAACGAAATTACCGGCGCGATGTCGCAATTATCCGAAATATTTATCGGCACACCCGTGAGGTCATCGTCGTTGGCGTCCTCACAATTAACCGTGAGGTCATCGGGCACGACAAAGTCGGGCGATTCGTCATCCACCACCGTAATGGTTTGAATTTTCCCGGTTACGTTGCCACAAATGTCCCGGGCGCGCCAAGTCCGGGTGATGACGGAATTCCCTGGGCAATTGCCGTTCACAACCACATCGGTATAAAAAATTCCCGGATCGGGGTCGCAATTGTCCAGCACATTGGCCGCATTCCCGGTAATGTTCAAATCCTGGGCATCCTCGTCGCATCCTATAATAATGTCTAACGGCACAACAAAAGTCGGCGCGGTAAAATCATCTACAGAAATGACCTGGGTATGGGTTTTGTTGTTCCCGCAAGAATCTGAAACGATCCAGGTGCGTACGATGCTGTATTCGTATTGCGCGCAGGTACTGTCCATCACCTGAGAGCTGGATTCCTGAAAATTGACCACTAATCCGGGCGTACAATTATCGGTCGCCGTGACTATCGGCACAGCCGGGATCGGATCGCTGCAACTAATCGTGACATTAGCCGGCGCGCCCGTCAATACTGGCGCGAGCGTATCAATGACCGTAACCATTGCCAGCCACTGGGTGGAATTCCCGCAATTGTCTAAGAGGGTAAAGGTGACAGTCAGCGAACCGCAGGGATCATTAAAAGAAGGCGGCGCATCATCGTTGATGTCGTCTATGCCACTACAGTTGTCGCCGCTGTTGGTGGCTACGCGCAAGCGCTCCGAATTGATCCAAACCCCGTAATTGAATACCTGGCAGGCTATCGTTGCCTGAATTTCCGGGACTGAAACCTGCGGGCCTTCGGTATCCGGCAACACCACAATGATCTGCGTGACGATCGCGGTGTCATTGTCCATGTCTATTGCCATCCAGGTTCGGGTAATGGTGGCACCTACGCAGGGATCAATCGTACCTGGATCGGGTGAATCCGTCGGAAAAATGGTCATGGGAAACGCCGGATCTGTGTCGTCGGTGGCCATTAAACCTACCGGCAGTGGCACATTGTCCGCACAATCCACGATGGTGTCGTTGGGGGGCAAATCCACAAATACCGGGGCTGCTAAGGGGTTAGACGAAACCTGGCGCTTAGCTGCTTCAGGCCGGGGCGTATTCCTGGAATAGACAGAAGCGACGCTCATTAAACAAACTGCAAGGATAAGCCAGAAGGGTCGTACCGGACAGCGTAGATAGTTTATCATGCCAATAGTATGTTTGGTACAAAGGAATGAATTTCAGTTAATAAAAACACATGATTGCCAATGCTGCTGCCCCGGAAACCGGAACAGCGTGTAGTAAGATCAGAACCTGTTACGGGTATGTGTGCTGTCTGCGTGGAGCAACCGATCTGGATATGTCTGTAGGAAGAAGGGTTCCTGTATAAATTCGGGAAGAGCAGTTGACATCAACTGCCTGCTGCTTAAAGTTCATGGGATGATCGGTTTTTGTGATGTAATGACCTGTTTTTTTAGGTCTTATAAAACGGATGCAAAGATATTGAATATTTGCCGATTCGACGCGAAAACCACTGCAAAAAACTGACAAAGCGGCTGCAACGCGACATCCGGGAGTTGTGCTAAGCTTGATCCTGTCTTTTACAAAACGTGTTATTCCTCCTCCGAAGCTGCCTGATAATCAGGGCGATCCTTGAATTTTTTGTCTTCCACCTTTTTATTGAGGAAGTCATTCAGGCTTTCGAGGTCAACATTTGTAATGATTTCCCCGAATTCATTTACCCGGATATCGAAACTTCCCAACGAAGCTTCGTCCGCATTTTTTTCGTCGTTTCGTTTTTTTGCCATATTCAGATCGCTTGGTCAAAATGATCGAATGCTTGTTGCAGGCGTTCCACGGCAGGGGTTTTGCCCAGCAGCGCCATCATATCAAAAACAGCCGGGCCTTTCATGGTGCCAGCCAACGCAATGCGCAGTGCAGGCAGTACATCGCCCGGTTTTAGTTCGTTTTGCGCCATGAACTGATCGGTTGCAGCTTTGAGGCTTTCCGCATCAAAGGTCGGAATGCCCAAAAACACCTTCAGTAATTGGTCAAAAACCGGTCGCTGCTCTTTTTTCCACTTTTTGGCAATGCCCGACAAGTCGTGGTTGCGCACCGCTTCGAAAAAATAATACCCGTTTTCCCAAAATTCCGGCAATACCGTCACGCGCTCTTTCATCAGTCCGCAAAAAGCTTCCAGAAAAGCAGCTTCGGGATGACGGCCATGCGCCTCCACGATGGGACGCACCATTGTCGCTAAAGTTTCGTCGCTGGTTGCCATAATGTATTGCTGGTTGAACCACTTCGCTTTGTCGAAGTCGAACCGCGCGCCTGATTTATTGATCTTCTCAATTGAAAAAGCGCTGCTTAGCTCCGGCATAGAAAATATTTCCTGCTCCGTGCCCGGACTCCATCCCAACAACGCCAAAAAATTGACCACGGCTCCGGGCAGGAAGCCATATTCGCGAAAGCCGACTACGGTATCTTCGGGTTTGTCGCTTTTCCAGGAAAGCGGGAACACCGGAATCCCCAACTTGGCGCCGTCGCGTTTGCTGAGTTTGCCTGTGCCAACTGGCTTCATAATCAGGGGCAGGTGTGCAAACTGAGGCATCGTATCTTCCCAATTTAGCGCACGGTACAACAAAACGTGGTGTGCCGTACTCGGCAGCCATTCTTCGCCCCGGATGACGTGCGTGATTTTCATCAGGTGGTCGTCCACGATGTTGGCAAGGTGGTAGGTCGGCATGCCGTCCGATTTTAGCAATACCTTGTCATCCAGCTCGGTGGTTTGAAAATTCACTTCGCCCCGAATGAGGTCCTGGATATGAATGGTTTCATTTTCTTCAACTTTCAGGCGGATGACCCAGGGTTCCCCGGCTGCAATCTTCTGATCAACCGCTGTTTTACTCAAAGTCAGGCCGTTGCTCAGCGACATCCGCACCGCTGCGCCGTATTTAAAATTGGGATCGGCCTGGCGTTGCGCATCGAGCGCCTCGGGCGTGTCGAACGCGTAATACGCCTTACCGTTTTCGATCATTTCCAGCGCGTAACGCCGGTAAATATCTTTGCGCTCCGATTGACGGTAAGGGCCATATTCCCCGCCAAAGCCGGGGCCTTCATCCGGAATCAGGCCGCACCATTGCAGGGCTTCCGCAATGTAAGCTTCGGCACCCGGAACGTAGCGCCCCTGATCCGTGTCTTCAATCCGAAGGATAAAAGTACCCCCTTGCTGCTTAGCCAACAGGTAATTGTACAGCGCCGTTCGAATGCCCCCGATGTGCAGGACTCCGGTTGGGCTTGGCGCAAAACGAACCCGGATATTTTTTGCAGGAGCCGTTGGATTGGAACGATCAGTCATTAGATTTTTTTCAATTGATTATCAAATTTTTATGCCAAAGCAGCAAATTGCCATAGGCAAACGTTCTCCCCAAAAGCACAAAACAAGACCAACTCACCACGACCAAGCTCCCTTTCGCAGCACTAAAAGTCTCCTTTTGTATTTCCGGCATGTGTGAAACATCCTGCGGGCAGCCGTTTTTGGATTTTTTGCACGGGCGGCTGCAAAGTTAATGATTTTGAGCAAGAGTAGTTCGATCCCCAAAACACAATACGCCCATGATCTTTTTCCATGAACATAAATCAAACGGTTATGTACCTTGTTAAAACGCCTAATTTCATCCGGAACCTGTTTCCAAACTTCATCTGGAACGTGCCGACGCAGGAAAAAACCATCTTCCTGACCTTCGACGACGGTCCCATCCCGGAAGTCACGCCCTGGGTGCTGTCGCAGCTCGAACAATACCGCGCCCATGCCACCTTTTTTTGTGTGGGCGACAACATCCGCAAGCACTATCCGGTCTTCGAGCAGGTGAAAGCAGCAGGCCATGCGCTCGGCAGCCACACCTTCAACCACCTGAGTGGCTGGGCCAGCGACAATATCCCGTACTTTCACAATGTGCGGCATTGCGCCCGACAAACGGGTTCCACGCTTTTTCGCCCGCCCTACGGCCGGCTAAAGCCGAGTCAGGCGCAGTTTTTACAGCGCCATTACCAAATTGTGATGTGGGATATTCTGAGCGGCGATTTTGACGCAGCCATCACGCCAGAGCAATGCCTGACCAATGTGACCGAACACGCTGTCCCCGGCTCCATCATCGTTTTTCACGACAGCCTGAAAGCGCAGGAAAATTTGATGTACACGCTGCCCCGGGTGCTGGAGCATTTTTCTGGCTTAGGGTATGCTTTTGAGAAATTGGATGAGCTGACGCTGGCGGTTGGGCCGGGGTTGAGGAAAACGGCGTAGGATAATAATGTTTGTTTTTCGTTTCGTATGGTTTATGAGGGTTGTTGCGTTGGGGTGGCGGTTTTTTGGGGATAACAGAAAAAAAGAGATCAAAAATAAAAAAGGAGTCACGCTTATCCTGATGCTTTTTACCGGGTTCTCTGGCATTTTCGGACAAACCGAATCAGAAGAAAAATCGGTTTGGGAAAAATTCATAGAACGAAGAGACCCACGCAAGCCAATAAATTATGGCTACACAGGAAAATTAAGAAAAGTATGAACGTGGCTTTCTATCGTCCTTCCTGTACGCCATAATCCGTCTTCAATCCATCCAAACTTTCTGCGTTTTTTTCCAGGATGTAATCGTGCAGGCCGGCTTCCCCTTTTTTGTCGGCCCATTCGGCCAAAATGGCGCGTTCGCCGGTATAGTCGTACAGCGGCACACCGAACCCGCAGGAGGTCTGAACCAATTCAACATCCGCCACAAAAATCTGGCGCGTATTGACCGGCAGGGTAAAATGTGGGGCGTATTGCGCCCAGGTTGCTGACCCCGGCAAGATAGCGCGCCCCTTCCCGTAAAGGCGCAGGATCAGCGGCGACCCTTCAAAGGCGCAAAACATAAACGTGATGCGCCCATTTTCGAGGGTGTGAGCGGAGGTTTCGTTGCCGCTGCCAACCAAATCTAAATACGCCACTTGATTCGGAGACAAAACCCGGAAAGCATCAAGCCCTTTGGGCGACAGGTTGATGTGTCCGCCAGCCTGAAGCGGCGCCGTGCTGACAAAAAACAGGTGCTGCTTTTCGATAAAAGCCCGTTGTGCTGATTGAATGGAATTAAAAAATTTGCCCATGCTATGGCATTTAGGTGTTTGAAAAATTTACCGGCGTTTGTCGAATTCCCTGTCAAGTGCCACACTGTTCAAAGGCGACCGGAAGGGCACCCCATTCATCTTGGCATCACAGCCACCGCGAGGGTCGCTGTGATGCAGGGCCACCGCGAGGGTCGCCCCTACTTCAATGTCTCCTCAAACAACTTATAAATCCGCTTGTATTCATCCGCCCAGCTGCTGGGTTCCACGAAGCCGTGGTCTTCCATCGGGTAGACGGCAAATTCCCAGCCGTCTTTGCCCAGTTCGATCAGGCGTTGCGATAAGCGCACTACGTCCTGAAACTGCACATTTGTGTCCACCATGCCGTGCAAAATGAGCAGCTGGTCTTTCAGACCCTTGGCGTGGTAAATGGGCGAACTGCGGGCGTAGGCGATGCTGTCCAACGCCGGCGTATTCAGGATATTGGCGGTGTAGGAGTGGTTGTAGTGCGCCCAGTCGGTCACCGAACGCAACGCCGCGCCACTTTTAAACGTGCCGGGCGAAGTAAACAGCCCCATCAGCGTGATAAAGCCGCCGTAAGAGCCTCCGTAAATGCCGATGCGTTTGGCGTCCACGCCCAATTCTTTGGTCAGGTAGCGCGCCCCGTCTATGTGGTCATCTAAGTCTTTGCCCCCCATGAACCGGTAGATGGCCGTGCGCCAGTCGCGCCCGTAGCCGCTGCTGGCCCGGTAGTCAATATCGAGCACCGTGTAGCCATTGTCTGCTAAGTAGTTGTGGAACATGAACTCGCGGTGGTAAGTACTCCACCATTTGTGGACGTTCTGGAGGTAACCGGCGCCGTGTACGAAAATCACCGCCGGGCCGCCTTTTTTGGCTTTCGCCGGACGGTAGAGGCGGGCGGGCACTTTCACGCCATCGCGGGCGGTGAACCACACAATTTCAGGGTCACGCCATTTATAACCGTCGAATTTGGCGGTGGTGGACTTCGTCAGTTGGCGCATGGTCGCGCCGGGTTTGTTTTCCATGATGTAGAGTTCCCAGGGCTGGTTGCTGTAAGAATGGCGCACCGCCAGCAGTTTTTCGTCGGGAGAAAGTTCCACTTCGTGGGCACCGGTTTGCGCCGTAATTTTTTCCAATTTACCGCCATTCAGGGGCAGGCGGTAAAAATGCTGTTCGTGCGGCCCTTCGGCGTTTGCCGTAATGTAGAACCATTGATTGTCTTTCGACAGGTCGGTATTTAAAATTTCAAAATTGCCGCTCGTCAGGGCTTTTTTCTCCAGTGTTTCCGCATCCAGTGCATAGAGGTGGGAAAAGCCGGTGGCTTCCGAGTGGAACCAGATGCGCTTGTTGTCGGGCATCCATCCGATATTGCCTGTCGAAAAATTCGAGCCGACGCCCGGGCCACCCACCCAGGCATCGTCGTGTTGCCTGTCGAGCAATTTGAGCTTGCCGGTTGCCGGGTCGAGCAGCATGATCCAGCGGTCTTTGTTGTCCAAAGCGCGAACGACGACCACCGCTTTGCCGTCTTCCGAAAAAACAGGACCGCTGATGAGGACTTCGCGCGGGTTTTTGTACTTTGGGTTGTACGCCGTCGTGTCTTTGTGGTATTCGGCTAAATACGCCGGTTTTTCATAGATGCCTTCTATTTGTTTGATGTCCAGCACGTAATGTGTGTCGCGTTCGATGTCGTAGACACTACTTTCATAAGTGTCGCCGGCGGTTCCGACCTTCTGGCGGGCGTTCAGGTCTTCGATGTAGCCTGATTCGGTGACAAAGTCGGGTACTTTGGTGCTTTTGCCGCGCGAAGGCGTGCTGAGGCGGTAGGTCACGTATTTCAAATCCGGGCTGATCTGCACATTCGACAGTTGTTGCCGTTCGCCGTAATAAATCTCGCGGGGGCGTTTGGGGTCGAGGGCTTTGTCGCGGCGCTCGCGGGTTTCGCGGGTGGCTTTGCGCTCAGCCAAAACTTCAAACCATTCGAGCTGGTCATTTTTCAGCCACTGCTCCTGCTCCGGGAGCGGCGATTCTAATTTAGCCGCGCCGCGTCGAAAATCGGTCAGTTGCTGCAACGCACCGCCAGCAATTTCCCAGACATAAAGGTTGTTGCCCTGCTGGAAAATGACGTGTTTTTCATCACCCGAAAAGCGGGCATTGCTTTCGCGGTCTACGGTATTGGTGATTTGCCGTTTTTGGCCATTGGCCAGATCCAAAAGGAAAAGGTCGCCGTTTTTGCCGTAGAGTTTTTGGGAAAAGCTTTTGTTGTAAACGCCGCCTTCCGGCAAATCGCGCAGCACTTCCGGCGTCAGTTTTTGCGGTTGACCGCCTTCGATGCCTACCGAATACCGGCTGCGCAGGGTGTCTAAGTCCGGATTCCAGGAAAAGTAAATCGTTTTGCTGTCTTCCGACCAGGAGATGTCTTGCGGGGCAAAGCCGGTGAAGCGTTCGCCCTGCATAAATTGTTCGATTTTCAGTGCCGAGCGGTTGGCCGGTTTTTGTGCTATGAGCGGCAGCATCGCCGCGAGGAAAAGGGTGGTTAAGGTAAAAGCCCGCATGATCGGATGATTTGGTGTGGGACGAAGGTAAATCGAAATTTGAAAATGTGTTGATTTGAAGATTTGAAGATGGGGGGATTTTGAGGATTCGAGGATTTTGTTATTTGAAAGCCCCGGCACTTTAATTTCAGTGGTTTTCCCTTCCTGCTGCTGTACTTTTTCATGCCGGCGATGATTCCCGTCGCAACAAGTCTAATATGTTCTTATCCCTTTCCACCTGTCTCAAAAACGACAGGAGACATACCGAAAATTCAGTATATCTCCTGTTGTTTCTGGCAAAAGCGGGTTCGCGCTACTCTTCTTTCGTCTTTTTCCGGCGCGTTTTGAACAACTCCACCATCTCTTTTTCTTTCAGGAAACCAAGGTCTAAGAACACCGAAGAAACGAATTTTTTGATGTCCTGATAATCCTTGCCGCGCTTGTCAGGGAAGCGCACCAGCAATTTGCCGATGTAGTTCATCGAAAGGTTTTCCAAATCCTGGTTGAACCGCTCATTGGCGAAGATGTGCATATAAACCGGGAAAAGTTTAGAGGCTTCAATGAAGTCAGGGTAGGCATCTTCTTCTATGTTATTGATGAGGCGCGCGAAATAGTGGTAAATCGTTTGGCGGATGCACTCGTTGATGGTTGAAACGCCTTTGTGAACGCTGTATACGTCGCGCACCGCTACTTGGGCTTCTTCGTTGATGTAGCCTTTGCTGTGGATGATGTCGGTGAGGTTGTAATAATCGGCCAGATCCCCTTTCACCGTTTTGTCAATCAGGGTAGACACCCGCTGGTCGGCGCGCTGGTCGAGGTTTGCCTCACTGCTGCGGTGCAATTCGCTGATTAAGGCCAGGAACTCTGCATCGAATTCCGGCATTGCACGGCGGGTTTTGTTCAGATACTCAGCTAAGTGTTTGCTGTCGGCTTCGTCCAAATCGAAAAAAGCGGCGTACAAAGCCATAATCTGGAGGTGTCCCACACTGCCCTGAAGGTTCGCATTGGCCACAAAGGCTTTCATCGGTTCCAGCAGGCTGCTGTTGTCTTGTTTTGTTTTGATGCGGTAGAGCAAAAAATGCTTAAGCTGGCCGAAAAAGATCGTCAGTTCCGTCGGCGTCGTCGGAAAATCAGCCGTATAAAAATTTTCGTTTACAAATTGGCGCTGATAGCGCTGGTAGCCAGAGATGCGCTCCGCGTCAACGCGGTATTTTTCTAATTTCTGCGATTGCAGAAAGTGCCGGATGCGTTTGTTGCTCTGGCTGTTGATGAGGTTCGTGACCCAGATGTCGCTGCTGAGCGCAAAGCCGATCTGGATGGATTGGCCGATGCGCTTTTTCAGGATTTCAAAGTTGGAAGATTGGCAGATGGCCAGCAGAATTTCTTTGAAGTGTTCCTGTGGACGCGTATATGCGTACTTGGCGTCTATTTCGCCCCGGAGTACAGAATAGCCTAAGATTTTAGGCAGGAAAAGCCCTTCGAATGCAGGATCGAGCAAGAGCTGCTCCAGCAAAATGAGCTGGAGCGGATTTTCGGAAGCTACCTGCTCATAGATTTCACCAATCAGCGGCTCATACAATTCTTTCAGTTGCATGTAATCGGCTTCTTCTTCCTCTTCGAGGTATTTGGCCAATTCATCCGCCTCTTGAATGGCCTGCGCCAGATCTTCCAGCTGGTCAATGTATTTTTGATCCAATTCGTACATAACCGACAGTTTTTTGTAGATAAAACCAATGACCCCGTGGGGCTAAGAAAGGCGAACCTGATAGTGCAAATCAAGGCACTACCAGGTTCACGTATATAAAAAATAAAGTATAGCCAAAAAAATAGTGCTGCAAAGATATATCGAAATCCGGGAAGTCGTACCTGTAAGCCCTTGATTTTTTGATCACTAATTGCTATCCATAGACTTTCAGCACCTTAATGCCATCGGTAATTTGGAAAGGCTTTGTCAGTCCGACTCTCTGTTAAACGCACAAAGGCATCAAAGGCCATTTCTCGGATACAATTTTTACTATTTTCTACCACGCCAAAGATAGGCTATTGTCTCAAAAGACAAGACGAGGTTGGTCGGGCGGGTACTTTCAAAATTTTTCAACCCAGATGGTTTCGTGATAAAATCGTGATTTTTAGGAGGTAACTTTGGGACTTATTCCTTAAAAAATGCTCCATATCCTCATCGTCGAAGACGACCCTAACATCGCCGAACTCATCGCCGTCCATCTCCGGGATTTACCAGCCAGCATCGCCGTCTGCGAAAAAGGCTGGCAGGGTCTTGACGAGGCGATGTCTGGTAGGTACGATTTTTTGATCCTCGATCTCGGCTTGCCCGGACTGAGCGGCATGGAAATTTGTCGCCAACTCCGTCAGAAAAATCTGAATCTGTCCATTCTGATGCTCACCGCCCGCTCCGAAGAAGCCGACAAAATCGCGGGTCTCGAAATGGGCGCGGACGATTATCTGACCAAACCGTTCAGCCCAGGCGAGCTTTTGGCGAGGGTTAAAACCATCCTCCGCCGCACCACCCGAGAAACGAAAGCAGCGGAAAAAAAACTCGAACGCATACAGCGCGGCAAGTTGATGATGGATCTGGTCAAAAAATCGGTCTCGAAAGGCGGAGAGCAAATTGACTTGACGGTCAAGGAATTTCACCTGCTCCAACTTTTTATGCAAAACCCAGGGCGCAGTTTTTCACGACAAGAAATTCTGGACGAAGTTTGGGGCGAACAGTTTGAGGGGCTGGAACACACTGTAAACTCGAACATCAACCGCTTGCGGGCAAAAATCGAAGACGATTTCTCGAACCCGCGTTTCATCCTGACGGCTTGGGGTGTTGGGTATAAATTCAATCAGGATGTCTGAAAATTTTTCAAAAAAGGAACCCAGGGAAAAATCAAAACTCCGCCAAATATTGACCGTCGTTGTCGTGGGCTTCCTGATTTTGGTGGCCTATTTTTCGGTCTGGACTTACCAAAACAGCCTTAACCAAGCCGAAACCTCCTCCTTGAATCGGTTAGCAGGCATCGTTTATACGCTCGCCATGCAAATTGATGGCGACGAACATGAGCAACTGATGCTGCGCTACCCGCAAAAAGACGCGCTGCGCACTATTGACGCGGATAGCATTTACCAAAAAATCCATATTGTGCTGCGCCTCAACCAAACCGCCAATATGTTGCAAACTCCGATTTATACCATCATCTCGACTGCCGACAACGGCCACGGATTCGCTGTTACCTCCGCCAAGGTGCCCTATTTCCGACACCCGTATCATTCCGCTCCCGAACCTTTTATGGTCGAAAACCGCGAAAACGCCACCATCCCGCGCTACCGCGATGAGTTCGGGTCTTGGCTTTCGGCTTTTGCTGCAGTAAAAAATAGGGCGGGCAAAACAGTCGCTTGGGTACAGGCAGACGAGCGTTTCGACGATTTCATTGAACGGGCGCGGACGCAAGCCATCCGCAACTTGCTACCTGCGCTGCTGGTCTTTGCCCTTTTTCTATTCGTTTTGGTGATCATCATCCTGCCAATTTTAAAAAACGAGCGACGGCACCGCGACGAATTGCAAGCCGCCCTGCTCGAAAACCGCGAAATCAGCCACCAACTCGAAGCCAGTTTGGGAAAAATTACCGAGCTAGACGACTTCCGAAAAGAGATGATCGCCAACGTCTCGCACGACTTGCGTACGCCGCTCGCCAGCGTGCTGGGCTATCTCGAAACTGTCATTAAAAAACACGACCACCTTGACCCCGACGAGCAAAGCCGTTTTTTGAATATCGCGTTGGTGGAGGCTCGGAGGCTCAATCGCTTAGTAAGCGAACTTTTTGAACTTTCAAAATTGGAGAGTGGGCAAATTCAACTTGAACTCGAACCGTTCAGCATCGCCGAACTGGCGCAGGATGTTTTACAGAAATATCAGGTGCAAGCGGATGAAAAACAGGTGCGACTGCTGACGGAATTCGCCCCCAACTTGCCCCTCGTCGAAGGTGACATCCGCTGGCTCGACCGTGTTTTGCAAAACCTACTCGACAATGCGCTTCGATATTCCGAGCCAGACGGTTTTGTAATGATTACCCTTTTTCCGGAAAACGAAAAGATTAATTTGAAGGTCTGCAACTCCGGCGACCCCATCCCGGAAGCCAATTTGTCCAAAGTTTTTGATCGGTATTTCAAATCATCGAACCGCAAAAAGGGAGGCGCGGGGCTAGGTTTAACCATCGTAAAAAAAATCATTGACCTGCACGGCGAGCGGGTTTGGGCCGAGGTGAATGGCGAGGTGACTACTTTTCGGTTTACGCTTCGACGGTTTTTGGCTTGAAGATCGAGGTCAACCGCAAATTCCCTGTAAAGGTTTTGTCAGAATTTAAGTTGATAAGTAGATTTGAAATCGCTGTGGGAAGAACACCGATTTCTTTTCACTAATTTTTGATCAGTTTAAAGCCGTGATACTTTCGTGATAACCCAATCGCAGTTTTGTCTCAGAATTTAATTTTTAAACTATAAACGCATTGAAAAATGAGATTCAAAACTGTTCTTTTCTCAACATTCCTCGCTGCCACTACACTTCTGTTCACTGCCTGCGAAAAAGAAACTGAAGAAATTCTGGTGGACAGCAACCTACCGCAAGGCATGCTCACCATCTCGAAATCGGGCAGTATTATCGAGCAAAATGCCACTGGCTCGAAGGGAGCCGTCCAACTCGGTACAGACACAGAGGGCGTTCAATTTGTTAAGTTTGGCACCGATTTCCAGACCGTTTTGGCAACTGGCACCGTCACCGTTTACCTCAGTACTTCAAAAGATTACGTTGCCGACCCGGCCAACGGTAACCCCAACCTGCGTCTCATTGGCATCGTCCAGAAAAACGGTGAACAGTATTTCAAACTCGACCCGAACGCTGATGCCAGATTCACGCATCTCATCCTTTGGTGTGGCTCTGCCACTATCCCGTTTGGCTTCGCATCGCTCAACTAATCCGAGTTATCATTCAAAAATTTTCTGCGGCTTTATTCACAGGTGTTCGAGGCAAGTGTTCGGACATCTGTGAAAACGCGGATATTCTTCATTTTTAATTCAAAAGTCATGCGGGAGTTTTTTGCCAGCCTATTGATTTTAACTAGTCTGTTAGTGCCTTATCTTGCCTTTGGGCAAAGCGGCTGGACGCGCTCGCCGGGCAGTTTTTTTGTAAAACTTGACTTTTTGAGCTTCGCGGCGGACAACTATTTTACTCCGACGGGGGCTCAACTTTCGACCAATACTTTCAAACAAAATTCCTTCAATTTTTACGGTGAATACGGTTGGAAAAACCGCTGGACAGTCATTGCCTCCATGCCCCTACTTCGTCAAAATGCCTTCGATGGTACTGAACCCGTTGCCGGGATTGGTGATTTACAGCTCGAGTTGAAATACCGTTTGACTAAAAACAATCAAATACCGTTGGCTTTGAGTATCGCACCCGAACTCCCGACAGGGCGGCGCAACGCTTTTTCAAAAAGTAAAACTGTGCCCGGCGAGCAAATCAACCTGCCAACTGGCGATGGCGAATTCAACCTTTGGACGACGCTCGCCGCTTCCAAATCATTTGGGAAAATTTATGTTAGCGGCTTCGGTGCGTATAACTTTCGAACGAAATACAAGGGTCTGGGCTTTCGAGATCTGTACCAATTTGGCATTGAAGGCGGCTGGAATCCCTTGGATCGGCTTTGGCTGAACGCCAAACTCCGCGCACAATTTGCTTCCGGCGAAAGCCAACACCCGGAACTCGGTTTCGTACGTGGAGATGGTACGACGTACACATTGGTCAGTGCAGAGGCTTTGTTCAAATTCAACAAAAACTGGGGGGCGTCAGCTACTTTCCTGACGGGGGGCGACTGGCCCGCTCCGCTAAAAAACATCTATGTCGCGTCCTATTTCTCCATTGGCGTGGTGTACGAAAAGTAAGTTGTCAACCAAAAAGTTAACTTTTTTTTACTCAATTTTTCATTTTTAAAAACCCAAGAGTGATGAAACTCATAAGCTTTCTTTCAATAGCCACGTTCCTTTTTGCCCTCGCTTCTTGCCAAAAAGATGAGGTAATCGTCCAAGTTCCTGACTCCGGCCCAAACCCCGGTGATACGACCACTCTTGCCGTAACCGTGCTGAAAACGGGCATGTTCACTGGGCAAAATAGTTATCAGGCGAGCGGCACAGCGCAAATCATCCACGACATCAACCAGCAGCACTTCGTGCGGCTGGTTTCGGATTTCAAAACCAGTTTTGCCACCGGCTCGGTGACGATGTACCTTTCCAAAAATTCAAATTTGCAACTGAGTGATGCAACGTCCCTGCACAAACTGGCGGTCATCAATACCAATGGATCACACAATTTTGCAATTTCCCCCAATCAAGTCAACGAATTTCAGTTTGTTATTATTTGGTGCGCTCCTGCTGGTATCCAGTTTGGGCGGGCGGAGTTGAAGTGATGTTACGTATTTTTTTATATTTTTCAATTTTTACAGCCCCTAAAATATTAGACTTGTTGCGACGGGTCAGCGCGGTGGGTCATGAGTTTACTATTTTTATGGCTTTGCATGTGCACGGGCAATTTGACGGCGGCGTACGATTTAGTCCAGAACATCAATGAGTTTGGGGGTGTCCATTCCTGCAACAACTTCAACCCATCCGAACCGGTATACCTTCCTGATGCAGGTAAGTTTTCAGCTCCCCGATGCTGATTTCTCCAAAGTGAAAAATGCTTGCCGCCAATCCCGCGTCGGCTTTGCCTTCGGTAAAAACCTCCAGAAAGTGCGCCATGGTGCCTGCGCCACCGGAAGCAATAATGGGAATAGAAACGCTATCGGCTAAGCGAGCCATGGGCGCACAGGCAAAACCGGTTTTTGCGCCGTCGTGGTTCATGGAGGTGAACAGGATTTCCCCGGCGCCGCGGGCTTCGCTTTCTTTTGCCCAGTCGAACAACCGGCGTTCAGTGACAATCCGGCCTCCGTTGAGGTATACGATCCAGTCGTTGTCCACCTGACGCGCATCAATGGCGATGACCACAAACTGGCTTCCAAAGGCTTTCGCCAAATCTTCCAGCAATTCCGGCCTGCGAACCGCCGCAGAATTCACGGAAATTTTATCTGCTCCCGCTTCCAGCAAGGCACCAGCGTCGGCAACCGAGCTGATTCCGCCCCCGATGGTAAACGGGATATTGAGGTTTTTGGCCACCTCGCGAGCTAAGGCTGCCAGGGTTTTCCGGTTTTCGTGCGTGGCCGTGATGTCTAAGAAAACCAATTCATCTGCGCCGGCTTCGCTGTAGCGTTGCCCCAACTCCACCGGATCGCCTGCGTCGCGCAGGTTGACGAAGTTGATGCCCTTAACGGTTCGGCCATCTTTGATATCTAAGCAGGGGATAATGCGTTTTGACAACATTTTTAGTTAATTAGTGTCTATCCATTTAGTCGGTGTCTATTCTTTTAGCGTTCGAGAGCAAGGCATGCGAAGACCCAAAAATCGGAGTTTACTCGCGTAAATAACGCTTTTTGAGCCGAGCATAACGCAGCTATCGGACTATAAAGACAGACACTAATTAAGCACTGGCGGGAGCGGTCAAATATTTCTGTACATTCATAAAATGATCCACGCCCTGCGCATCCAATACGCCAACCAACCGGTCATTTTCGTATATCGGCAAAATAGGGTGCGCTTCTTTTTGAAGCAGGCTCACCGCTTTTTTTAGTTCATCTGTGGGTAGCAAAACTTCCGGGACAGGGGCCATCAAGTCGGCCACCCGCAGCCGGGGGGCATCCGGCTGAGTAAGCCCGTTCAGGATGCTTTGTTCCGAAAGTACGCCATTGAGGTTTTGCCATTCATCAAAAACAAGGAAATTCCGCTCCGGGCCACGTTTGATGCACTCTAGTGCCAGCGCCAGCGAGTCGCCTTCGTATAATTTGGTAAAAAGGCCGCGGTAGACATCGCCAACCTTGTATCGTTCCAGAAAACTTTCATCCCGAATGGCGCGGTATTCCCACCCGGCTGAAAAGAACACAAAAACGCCGATGAGCAGGGTCGCCCAGTTGATGGTACCTTCCATATAAAAACTGTACCCAATAAATCCAACCACGCAAGCCTGCCCGATGAAAACGGCAATGCGCGTAGCCTGGAGGCGGGTAAGGCCAATTGACAATAGGGCGCGAAGAATGCGGCCGCCGTCCATCGGAAACACAGGCAAGAGGTTGAATGCGCCAACAAACAGGTTGATCATCACCATAAAAAATAGGAAGCGCTCGATGGCCGAAGCCTGAAAATCGAGAAAAACATTGCTGCGTTCCGGGTGCATCAGCGCGTAGGCCAACTCAGTGAATCCATAAGGCTGCAGGATCAGCAGGATGGGCAAAAAAAGTAGTGCCAGCGCAAAATTGACCAAAGGCCCTGCCAGCGCAACCAGCAATTCCTGCAAAGGTTTTTCGGGTAGGCGATCCAGTACCGCCAGACCGCCAATGGGCAGCAACAGGATGTTTCGGGTACGAATGCCATAGCGCCGAGCCGTCAGCGCATGCCCCAATTCGTGCAAAATGACGCAAACGAACAGGGTAACCACCAGCAACCCCGTTCGAGCCAACGGCTTCCAGCTCCATTCCTCCAAGCCCGTCTGGCTCACATAAACTACCCAAAGCAGCAGCAGCAAAAAGGTCCAGTGGATTTTGATCGGAATGCCAAACAGTGTTGCAATTCTAAAAGCGCCGTTCATGCCGTGGGTTTAATTGAATTGATATTACGATTGTGCTTTCGTTGTTTTATTTGTTGAGCGTTGTCAGTTGTTCGTTAAGGAGCGTGTCGTAAATAACTTCCCCGTTCCGACTCCCCATCCTCAAATCCTCAAATCTTCAAATCCTCAAATTATCACTCCACCACCACTTTCGTTTCCAAATCCCAGTTCGCGCGCAGCGGCTCCAGTTTGGTTTTGAAAATCGGCTCCGGCTGGCGTTTGGCGTCGTAAAGCCCGGCATCCCAGCGACCGTTTTGATTCAGGTCGGTTACGATCCGGACGGAATAATTTCCGGGGGGCAACAGGGTAAAGTTGCGTTGATACGTTTCAGCGTTTGTTATCAGCAACTTTTCCACTAAATTATTCTCCTGAAACAGCAACTCCGCAACGTAGTTCAATCCGGGGTCTAACCCTTCGATGTTCAGGGTGATGTTGCCAAAGCTTTTTACCGGCTCCACGATCCATTTTTTCACCAGGGTGTCGTTCGCTAAGCCATACCAATCGCGCACTGCGCCGGGCAGCAGCTCCATTTCGTAGCGCTTGCCTTCTTTCCAGTTCCAGCCGATCAAGAGTTCGTGCGGGGCGCTTTCGCTGATGCCAATCCGGGCCGGTATGCGGGTGCGGGTGGTGTCTTCGTACACGGCCATGCGCGCGGTGTCTATGGCATCCAAAGGGTGGTTGAACTGGATGCGGAATTCCTTGCCGGGGTTCACTTTTAGGAGCGATCCGGTTGAACGGGCGTCGGCGTCGCGCAGTTTGGCCGTTTTCAGGAAGGATTCTCTGGTGGCCGGACTCACGTACAACGTATCGCTGAAGGTGGAATCTGCTTCAAAATAAATCGCCCGCAACGCGGTGGAATCATCCGGGCGATACCACAGGCGGATGGAGTCGGCAACTTCCGATTTATACACCACGGCACCGGGTGGATCGTAGCGCAGGTTTAGCCCGTCCGGAATGCGGTTGAATACCACCTTCGCCGAGCCGTGGCCTTTGAGTTCGCTGTCTTTGATTTGAATCGGTATTTCTTCAGAAAAAAGTTTGATGGTTAGTCTGCTGGCGGTATCTGCCGGTATGGTGATCAGGCTGTCGGTGAACCCAATGCGTTCGGTTTTGAAATTGAACAGGTAATTAAAATCGCTGTCCATTAGCGCAAGCCCTTTGAACGTGCCAGTTTTGATGTTTTCAATTTTGAAGCGCCCTTCTTTGTTGGTACGACCGAAATAAAACGGTTTTTGGGTACGCACCACACTGTCGGCTAAATTGTCGTAAAGCATAAACAGCGCACCGTCCACCGGTTCGCCGCTCTGGGCGTCCACAATGGTTCCCTGCAGGCTGAGCGAATCAATCTGATCGCCGGTGGAAAAAACGAAGCGCAGGTCTTTGGCGGGGTTCCGTTCGGTGAGGTCTTTCACTGCTTCGCCGAAGTTAATGGTGTACGTGGCCGAATCGCGCAGTACTTCCCGTTCGTCGAAATCAAAACGCAGGGTTCTGCCCTTCAGGGTGATTTCGAAGGGGTGCTCTAACGGTGGGGAAACCACTACCTGTTTGGCTATATCCGCGAGCTGGATCCACTCGTCGAAGGTCAGCAGGATGCGCTGTCGTTGAAACCGAGTCTGCAAATTGGGCGTAGATCCCTCCTGCACCACAACGGGCGGCGCTTCGTCTTTAGGCCCGCCCACCGGCGCTATGACGTTGGCGCAGCCACTCAGCACCGCTAAAACGGGTAAAAGGCCGTAAAAAATAAAAGAAAAATGGCGTCCGTGTTTCATGAAGGTTGAATGAATCGCAGGAATCTTGCCCGAACGAAGCCCCAAAAGTACATCGTTCCTTTCAGCAGATGATCAACTTTTACAGGTTTTGAGATAAGCTTAACGCTGAATATGCTATTTTTTCCAAAAAACGCTTGTTTCTCAAAATGGAAAAGTCATATCTTTGCACCCGCTTGGATAAAGGCGACCGCCAGGGTCGCCCCAACACGGCGCGGTAGCTCAGCTGGTCAGAGCGTGCGATTCATAATCGCAAGGTCGGGAGTTCAAGCCTCCCCCGCGCTACTTCTTCTTTGTAGGGCGACTCTTGCGGTCGCCCTGGTATTCCCACCATGATGTTGGCCATATAATTGCCCACGAGGGGCATTTGGATGGCAGGGCGACCGCGAGGGTCGCCCCTACAACGTGCCGCGCAATTCCTGTTCCCGTTAAATGGCTTCGATCAGGGCCTTGAAATTGCCTTTGCCAAACGAACGGGCGTCGTACTACTTTTCCGCTTAAGTGTTCAGTGGGGCAGGTGGTTGGCGCTTATTGTTCCGTTTCGGCAACCGCTTGTCTCGATTTTACCAAAAAAAACCATCCCGATGTTCTTTTAGGCAAGGTTTGGCAACGCGGGTTTCATGAACACGTCATCCGGGATTTAAAAGCATTCGGCAATATTTCCAATTACATCATCAACAACCCGGAAAATTGGGGAACCGATAAATTTTATGTGCAGTAGGGGGTGACCCTCGCGGTCGCCCTGCATCACAGCGACCCTTGCGGTCGCTATGATGCCAGAATGAATGGGGCTCCCTTGCAGTCGCCCGATATCTCCACCATTGTGTTGGCCATCCAAACGCCCACGAGGGGCATTTGTATGGCAGGGCGACCGCGAGGGTCGCCCCTACAACGTGCCGCGCAATTCCTGTTCCCGTTCGATGGCTTCGAAAAGAGCCTTGAAATTGCCTTTACCAAACGACCGGGCACCTTCGCGCTGGATGATTTCGTAAAACACCGTCGGGCGATCCTGCACCGGTTTGGTGAAAATCTGGAGCAGATAGCCTTCCTCGTCGCGGTCAATCAGGATGTTCAGGCGCTGAAGCTCCTTCAGGTCTTCTTTGATGGCACCAACGCGGGCGGTGACGGTTTCGTAATAGGTGTCGGGCACCTGGAGGAAATCCACGCCGTTGCGGCGCAGTTGATCCACCGTAGTAAGAATGTCTTTCGTGGCAATGGCGATGTGTTGCACGCCAGCGCTTTTATAAAAATCGAGGTATTCTTCTATCTGAGATTTTTTGCGACCTGCAGCCGGCTCGTTGATGGGGAATTTGATGAAGCCGTTACCGTTCGAGACCACCTTGCTCATCAGCGCTGTGTATTCAGTGGAGATGTCTTTGTCATCGAAGGTGACCAACAGTTTAAAGCCCATCACTTCCTGATAGAATTCGACCCATTTGTTCATGGCGCCCAATTCCACATTGCCTACGCAGTGATCCACATATTCCAAACCGATGGGATTTACGGTCATCATGCTTTCGCGGGGCTGGAAACCTGGCAAAAAAGCGCCCTGATAGCTGTGGCGTTCCACCAGCGTATGGATGGTTTCGCCGTAGGTTTTGACGGCAGCCATTTTGACCCAACCGTGTTCGTCTTCCTGTACCATCGGCGGGAAAGCAGAAACTGCCCCGCGTTCGAGGGCTTTGTCGTAAGCTTGTTCAGCGTCGTCTACCCAAAGGGCAAGCACTTTCACGCCGTCGCCATGCAGGTGTACATGGCAGGCAATTTCGTGATCCGGATCAAAAGCCGAAGTGAGTACAAAGCGAATTTTACCTTGCTGCAACACATAGGAAACCTTGCTGCGCTCGCCGGTCTCCGGTCCGCGGTAAGCAACTACGTGGAAGCCGAAAGCCGACTGGTAATAATGCGCCGCCTGTTTGGCATTGCCCACGTAGAATTCTATATGATCGGTGCCGTTGATGGGAAAGGTGTCCTGGTCAACACCCGCCTTAATTTGGGTCATCGTTTCCATAAAAACCTATTGATGAATGAGTTTTTTAATCATTTTCATGGCGTTTCCTTCAAGCAGATCGTATTCGCCATCCTGGTGCAACAGATTCGCCACCTCCTGCAACAGGTTGTCCTGATCCTGTGTGGTCGAAAAAAACTGATCGCGATAGCTCAGGATCAGTTGAAGACATTCGTAATCCGAGCATCCTAAGAACAGGGTGTGCATTTCATCAAAATTGTCGCAAGGCGCTATTTTCCGGATGTACTGCATTTCGCGCTCCGTTTCCTGCATGTCCACATTGGCAGCATACAGGAGCAGCAAGGTGTGGAATTGATTGCGATTCATTGTGTGTTTTTCCATGAATGTATCGGGTTTAGTCGTTTTTAAGTTAACCAAGATTGATAATAATGGGGATCCTCAATACCCACCGCGTGTTCCGTCATTTTCAACGGGCTGAACGTATCAATCATAACTGCCAGTTCGCGGGTTTCTTTCGCGCCGATGCTTTTTTCAACCGTGCCCGGGTGCGGACCGTGTGGGATGCCGCCGGGATGCAGGGTAATCATACCGCGTTCCACGTGTTTGCGGCTCATAAAGTCGCCATCCACATAATATAAAACTTCATCGCTGTCAATATTGCTGTGGTTGTAAGGCGCCGGAATGGCCAACGGGTGGTAGTCGAAGAGGCGTGGCACAAAGGAACAGATCACGAAATTGCGCGCTTCGAAGGTTTGGTGTACCGGCGGCGGTTGGTGTACGCGACCCGTAATGGGCTCGAAATTGTGGATGGAAAACGCGTAGGGGTACACATAGCCATCCCAGCCCACCGCATCGAAAGGATGATTGAGGTAGGAGTAAGGGTAGATATTGTCCTGTTTTTTGATGTAAAACAGGAATTCCCCCTGTTCGTCGTGTGTTTCCAGATCCTGTGGTTTGCGGATGTCGCGCTCGCAAAAAGGCGAATGCTCCATGAGTTGCCCAAAGCCATTGCGATAGCGGCGCGGGGTAACGATCGGACTGCTGGATTCGACAATGAGCAGGCGATTTTCCGTGCCATCGAATTGCAGTTGGTAGGTCGTTCCGCGTGGGATGACCAAATAATCGCCGTATTCAAAGCGCAGGTTGCCGTACATAGAACGCAGGGTTCCCGTGCCTTCGTGGATGAAAATCACTTCGTCGGCGTCGGCATTTTTGAAAAAATAATCGCTCATGCTCTGGCGCGGTGCAGCGAGCAGGATTTTGCAGTCGTCGTTGACCAGCACAGGTGTGCGGCTTTTCAGATAATCGTCCTCCGGCGCCACCTGAAACCCTTTCAGGCTGCGGTGCTTCAGTTGCCGGTCGGAAACCGTTTTGGGTTTCACGTCATACGGATCGCCCACCTGAACGATTTGCGTCGGCGCATTGCAATGATAGATGAGGGAATACAAATCGCTGAACCCTTCTGTCGAAAAAAGCTCTTCGTGGTAAAGACTACCGTCGGGTTTGCGATACTGCGTATGCCGCTTTTGCGGAAATTGCCCCAGGGAGTGGTAGTGCATGGTTGTGAATTGTATTTGGTTAGTTTTTTAGTAGTTGGCAGTTCTTCAGTTGGCGGCTAATAGGAGTTTTTGCGTTTCAATGCATTGTTTATTAAGCGATTGGGTTTTTATTTTTTTCAAATAAGAACCTAAAATTTTCATCCGAAACGAAACCAATCCTGCCCAACTGCCAACTAAAAAACTGCCTACTATTTCAAATTATCGTACACCTTGTCCAATAGCCGCACCAACGTATCCATATCTTCATCATCCAACCCGTTCCAGGCTTGCAGGCGCGCATTTTTGATGACCGGCAGCATGTCGCTCATTTTTTGATGCCCCTGTGTAGTGAGCCGGACGTTGTAGCGGCGGCGGTCGTTGGGGTCATCTTCCCGGGTGATGAGTTGCTTCTGTTCCAGCAGATCAAGGATGCGGGTCACGGTGGGCGCATCCTTGAACGTCTGCTGGGCAATTTCAAACTGGCTTTGTACGCCACCGAACTCAAGGGCTTGTAAAACAATCCATTGGTCAATGGTGATATCGGCGGCAGCTAGGGTTAATTGCGCATGAAAAAACTGTTTCATGCGCTTCGCTGTTCGCTCCAGTATAAAACCGGAAACTTCAGCGGGTTTGGCTGATTTTGGTAAGGCTGAGGACATAACAAAATTGTTCGCACAAATATAGTTAGTATGACAACCATTCGCAAAAAAAAACGTCTCTTTTATTTTACTAAATTAGATGCTGATGCATTTTTTGTCCACCGGTTGTCCATATTCGAAATTTTGAAACGTTCTATAAGTCTATGGACGCTTTTATACAACACCTTCAAACACGCCTGAAAGGGCCATTGCCAGGCACAGATGCGCATCATCGCATGGCGCACCCATTCCGTCCAACGGTGATTCCGGCACCCGGTGGCGCGTCATTGGCTGGCGTACTCGCGCTTTTTTTTCCAAAAAACCAAGCGTGGCAATTAGCACTGATAGAGCGCGTTTCCACGCATTCCGCAGATCGCCACAGCGGGCAAATCGGTTTTCCCGGCGGAAAATACGAAGCCGGCGACGGCATTTTGATGAATACGGCCCTGCGTGAAACGCACGAAGAAGTGGGCGTTGCTCCGAAGGAGGTCAATATGCTGGGCGCGCTGACCGAAATTTACATCCCGGTCAGCAATTTTTTAGTGCATCCCTTTGTCGGGTGGATGGATTATGCCCCTGCGTTTCAACCCCAGTGGAGCGAGGTGCAATCGGTGCTGGAAGTGCCTTTTAGCGTACTGGAAGACCCGGATACCCTGCAAACGACCGACATCCAAGTTACCAACAACCTGACTATTAAGGAGGTGCCTTATTTTAATGTTTCTGACAAAGTCGTTTGGGGCGCTACGGCCATGATTTTGAGCGAGTTGCTGGAAGTGGCGTCAAGGAGGCCGCAGGAACACACTTGAAATTCTCCAGGGTTTTAGATGTTTTACTCCACGAGACTCCGTGCTTCTCGTATGTTTGCTTCCGAGATCCACAGGGTTTAAGATTGCTGGTCACTCCTTGAAAACCTTCGATTGTTTAAAAAAGCTGTAAGTCAAACAATTAGAAAGAAAAAGACACGCATCTTGCTGTCTTCAGATATACGTGCCCGCTGAAAATAGGGGATGCTCCGTGTTTCCCTTCGAGATGTTCGATACCTGCGCCTGAACTAATCCGAAAAAAGCGTGTATTCTTTTTCAGAAAACGACTATATTCATAGGCAATAACCATCCCTTTCATTAGGCTGGTGATCATTTTACTACTATGAATAATATCAAGTTACACGATGAAGTGGCCGAATTTCCGGCTCAGGCAGCACCTGAACAGATTATAGCATATCGCCCTTCTGCAAGCACACAAGCGCGGTATGATGTCCTTGTTTGTAAGAAAAAAGAAGGGAAGATAAACCCGGAAGAGGTCTCTGAATTGGAGCATTATAACATGCTTGAGCATATTTTTCGATTGGCAAAGATTCGGGCATCAATAGAACCGGGTAAATGAGTGCCTTTGTGTCGAAAAAAAAATCGGGGCGGACAGCCGAATGCTTTTCGGCTTGCGCCGAACAGTGGGCGAGGATCATACTACTGGACATTTTTAATACTCAGGTGAAACGAGACGAGGATGCCCGGGCTGTGTTAGGCGGTAACTTGAAGTTACCTCCTAACTTATACTGATTTATTGTACTTTGGTATGCGCAAAACCTCGCAGGTCGAGGTATAACTTTGAGAAATTTAGGAGGTAACTTGAAGTTACCGCCTAAATTAACCAACCTCCTTAAGTTGGTAAAACTATCCAGTAGTATGGGCGAGGATACACTTGGTTCCCAATCTGCCCCGATTTTGTCATGCACTCACCTGATTTTTACGGGGTTTGCTCCGGATTTATGCCTGTTGGAGCTTCCGGATTTTCATCCTCCCCAAAATAGGCGCGGATCTTTTTCGCCACCGACAAACCCGCCACTTCTGCAATGGCTGCCGCGCTGGCCGCCCGGATTTTTTTGGCTGAACCAAAGTGAGAAAGCAGTTTTTGCGCCGTTTTTTCGCCAACGCCGCCAATATTGGTCAGCTCCGTGCTCGTAAAGTTTCGGGAACGCTGATCCCGATGGAAAGTAATGGCAAAGCGGTGCGCCTCGTTGCGCGCCTGCTGGATGAGTTTGAGCGACTCCGATTTTTTGTTGATGTGCAACGGCACCGAATCACCGGGAAAAAACAATTCTTCCAATTTTTTGGCGATGCCCACGACGGTCATTTTTCCCACCAAGCCTAATGCTTCGATGCTTTTCATGGCGGCGCTGAGCTGGCCTTTCCCGCCGTCTATGATCACCAATTGCGGCAGCGACTGCCCTTCGTTGAGCAGGCGGCGATAGCGGCGAAAGACCACCTCCTCCATGCTGGCAAAATCGTCGGGGCCGACCACGGTTTTTATGTTAAAATGGCGGTAATCCTTTTTGGAAGGTTTTGCATTTTTGAACACCACGCACGAGGAGACCGGGTGCGTGCCATGGATATTGGAGTTGTCGAAACACTCAATGTGCATGGGCAGCACCTCCATGTGCAGGTCTTCCTGCAGGGTTCGGAGTATGCGCTCGGCGGGTGTTTGGCGCTGCGTGCGCGAGGCGGCTTCCTTGCGCTTTTGCAACAAGTGGTATTGCACGTTTTTTTCTGACAATTCCAGCAGGCGCTTTTTGTCGCCGATTTTCGGGACGGTGACCACGATTTCTTTTTCTGCTACCGGAAAAGCGAACGGCGCGATGATTTCCGGCGCCAGGCTGTTGAAACGCTCGCGGATAACCGGAACCGCGTAGGCTAAAAGATCGGTTTCGTCGTCGTCGAGGTTTTTGACCAATTCCTGGGTATGGGTGTGGATGATGGCACCGTTCACCACGCGGAGGTAGTTGACGTAAGCGTCTTTTTCATCCGACGCAATGGAGAAAACATCCACATCGCGGATGGTATTACTGACGACCGTAGATTTGCCCTGGTAGTCTTCAAAAGCGGTCAGCTTGTCTTTGATCTGCTGGGCTTTTTCAAATTCCAGCGCTTCGGCGCATTGCTGCATTTCTAATTTGAAATGGTTCACCACCGCGCTGAAATGGCCCTTCAGGATATTTTTGATCTGTTCAATTTTGCGGTTGTAGCTTGCTTCATTTTCCAGCCCTTCGCAGGGCCCCTGGCAGTTTTTGATGTGATATTCTAAGCAGATTTTGAATTTACCGGCGCGGATAGCGTCCTCTTGCAGGTTGAAGGTGCAGGTGCGCAGCGGGAACAGTTGTTTGACGAGGTCGAGGATGACGCGCACCCGGAACTTGGAGGTGTAGGGGCCAAAATAGGTAGAACCGTCGCGAACCACATACCGCGTGATCAGCACCCGCGGGAAGCGCTCGTTTTTGATGCAAATATAAGAATAGGTTTTGCCATCTTTCAGCATCACGTTGTAGCGCGGCTGGTGCTCTTTGACGAGCGTGCTTTCCAGCAGCAGGGCATCCGTTTCCGTTTCCACAACGGTAAATTCGATATACCCGGCGTGCTTCACCATCACGCGGGTTTTTTGAGCCCGATCCTGTCGTTCACCAAAATAAGACGACAAGCGGCTGCGCAGGTTTTTGGCCTTGCCTACATATAAAATGGTGCCTTCCGGACTCATAAACCGATAAATCCCCGGCTCTTTGGGGATGGTGTCGGATAGCTGCTTGAATTCTTCAGTCGTCATGGTGGTGGTCGTGTAGCCGATAAAAAACGCTCTAAAGATAAAATTTACGCCATAATCCACGCATCGGAATCAGTCCGATCAACAGTGCTGTGAGTACATTCACCGCCCCGCACATCAAAAATCGGATCGCCCAGTGCAGTTCTCCCGGGATTTGCACAATCGCCCAGGTCAATACAACCGCCAGCAACACCGAGCCTGCGCTTTGGGCAATCAGCCGGAAGTTGCGCGACAAGGCCAATTCGCGATAAGCGAGCCAAACCTGCGCCAAAAATACAACAACCTGCGTGATACAGGTCGCAACAGCCGCCCCGGCGCCTTTGTAATGCGGAATGAGCGCGGCATTCAGGGCGATATTTCCCAAAACGCCCCACAGAAAAATCCGGTTCATGTGCCGCATACTGCCTTTTGCGGTCAACAAGGTTCCGTAAACATACGAGCCGCAAACCGACACAAAACTAACCATCAGTAAACCCAGCATATCGCCGGATGTAGCGCCGATCCGGACGTAAAGCATTTCCATAATCGCTTCCCGGAAAGGCCAGATCGCCACCGCCAGGGCAATGCTGCCCGCCCAGATGAGCCGGAAACTAAACCCCGTGAGCGGACTCATATCCGCGCCTTCTTTGATCAATCGCGCAAACATGGGCAGCAACAATGCGGCAAACAAATAGCCGATCATGTTCGCAGCATCCAACAACCGGTAAGCGCCTGCGTAATAGCCCGCCTCGACCGCGCCGTCGGGCAAGAGTTGTTCGATCATCACCGCATCCACGCGGGTGTAAATGGTCATCAACAGCACCACTAAGGCGTAGGGGTAACTTTCGCGGGCAATGACCCAAAGCAGCGCCGGCTGAAAACGCAGGCGGAAACGCCCAATTTTGCCGCCGACGAATGCCCCGACGATGCAGGCTGTTGCCGCTAAAGAAGCTGTTTGGGCGTAAATGAACCACTCTATTTGGAACCCTTCCGGGTGTTGCAGCAGCAAAACTCCGCAAATCACAATCAGCAGGATTTTGTCGGCCACCGAAAACCAGCCGTCGAAGCGGTACAATCCCAGTCCCGACACGTTGGTTCGCAAAAAAAGGATCAGGGAATTGAAAACTTGGTTGAGCGCGATCCAGAACAGCCAGCCGCCATATTGGGGCAGGTAGCCCGCCCCCCAGCCGGCAAGGGCCAGCACGAGCAGGTAGCACAGCGACAACAGCCCTTTGAGGGCTAAGATATTCGGAAAATATTTGCCAATCAGATTCGGGTGCTGCGCAATGCTGCGGTTGTTGAAATTTTGAATCCCCGAATCGTTGATGATCTGAAAAAGGTAGGTGAAATTGAACAATACAAAATAAAGGCCGTAGGCGCCGGGTTCTACGGCATTTTGCACGACCCGGTCAATGCCGAAAATGTAAAACGGCTTGATCAGCAGGTTGATGAAAATCAGAAAAAACAGGTGCTTCAGAAACTCCCGATTCATAAACGATCAGGGGATTTCGATCAGTTGGCCGGGCCTCCGGACAATTCCGCTTTGGTTACAATGTAGCCGGTTTTTCCCTGCCAGGGCAACACTTTGTAAGGCTCGCGGTAGTGCAGGCTCACCTGTTTGCCTTCCATGCTCAGCAGTTGGTCATAAACTTCCCTGTTTTTCGCGGAAAATTCCCAGATCAGCGGCGGAGCGCCGTATTGCGCCTGTGCGAGATTCAGCTGCCCTTCGTAGGTTTTGAAAACAACGCCTTTGTAAGAAGCTTTCATCAGGTAGCCCGACCGGACGCCGTCGCTGTACGTCCAGGTGCATCCCCACAAGACCAATGCGCCAGCCACTGCGGCAAGGGTTAAAAAAATCAGCAACACGCGTTTGGCTTTGCTCACCACTTTTTTTGTACCTTCCTGAACGACTTGCTTGAATTCACTCATGATTTTTTATTTTTACCACAACAGTTTTTTTACCACAATGGTACACAGAAGTTTTCACAATAGAACACATAAGGCTTTGTACATAATGCCGCTGCAAGTTACGGCAAAAACGGATAGTGCGGTTTATTTTAAGTAGGCAAGATGCAAGTGGGCAAGAGGCAAATAGGCAAATTTGCAAATACGCAAATACGCGCCAACTTGCCTATTTGCCCCTTGCCAATTTACCCTTTAACAATTTGCCCTTTAACAAAGCAACCTCCCCCCATCCCACTCCCCAAATACCCTCATCGGGCGACCGGCACTAATTGCCACGAACTTCCACCCGGTCTCCGGCGCGCAAACAACCGGCAGGCGGTTCCCCTGAACATCCGTGAGGTAAAACGTGTCCTGTTCCACACCCGGCACGACGGCTTCCAGCAGCGCAGGCAGCCCATGCAGCCAGGGATTTGCGGCTAAGGCGCGGTCATATTCCGCCAGCAGCGCCGATGCATCTGCCAGGCTCTTCCCTTCGTATGGCCGTTCTTCGGCAACAACAATTTCGCCTTTCGGCAAAGCGCGCAGGGGATAAGCGGAGGCGTAATACGCCATTTCGCCTTCCAGCACCTGCCCGACCTGCCAGTGGTGTTCAAAGTCGTTGCGGCCCCACGCAAATTCGAGCAGTAGGGCAAAGCGCCCGTGGCGTTCCCCGACGAGCCAGGTGCGGCGGAAGCGCAGTTTTTCTTCCTCGCCTTCCGAGGTGCCCAGCACCTGCCAGCAGTCGTCCACCACCGAGCAGGTTTGCAGGACGTCTTCTTTTTTTAGGTTCAATCCCGCAAACTGCAACAAGTCGGCCCAAAGCCCGTCGGGTAGGGCTTCGCAGCGCTGAAAACCTTCTGCGGCCAGGTGCAGCAGTGCCAGTTCCGCCAGCACCCGCTCCGGCCAGTTGTCTTCCCGCAGCAGGCCCTTGATGAGCCGGATGCGGCGCGCTAAGCCGCCGAGCTTGGCGTCCACCATGCGGCGGGCCATGTCGTCCCAAAAACCCGGGGGTTGTTGCTGTGCGCTTGCGAGGCCGTGGTGGGCGAGGTCGCTGAGCCAGCCGGAGAGTTCGGAGGCACCTTGCTGCATGGCGAGCAGGCGGGGTTGTGGGAGTTCCAGCCTTGCGGGTGTTTTTGTGGCGGTGTGTTGTGGCATTGGAATGGGTGGTGAGGAGTGTGGCGTAAATAAGTTACCTGAATTAGGAGAGGGGATTTTTTCATCAGGCAAGGCGCAAAAAGGGAGCATAGCCTAAGCTACGCGACCGACGAGCAACGCTGCATGATGGAAAAAGCCACCGCGCAAACCGATAAGTTATTTACGACACGCTCCTAAATGATGGGGCAAAATACGGGATTCTCGTAGATAATTCTGGTCAATCTGATCGTGTTTTGCAATGCGGAGGGGATTCGGGTTTGTCGAAAAAAGCGCTGGCCAGCCTGTTGTTATGAAAAAAAATGGTAACTCCGATCGCATACGCGCTAAAGTTGCGGGTTCAGCCCGCCGTCAATAATCTATGGGTTTATTTCCAAAGCTTCCACGCTGCCTATCTTTCCCGTCTAAAATTAGAACGACATTGGTTTCCTGCCACCAGCCGGGATTTGATTTGGTGTTTTTTTGTAGCCGGGCTGGAGCCAGCAGCTTTAATCCGTTTACGGCCAGGAGCCGGAACGGGCACGCGATGTTGACGGGGTGGAAGGTTGGTCGTGAGCGGGTCTACATTCGCCGTTGGCGACCAACCTCCCATAAGCGCCAGCCATCTAACTGCGAACCCGACCACGCGCAAAGCCATCGGCGACTTCAACACAAACAAGAGCATGAACAGCATTCAAAAAACCACCTCGCCTTTTGATTCTTTATGAAAAAGGATGATCTTTGAACATTTGGGGTGAGCGTTCCTCCCATTTAGAGCTTGTTCGGTGTCAAAAAGCATTCTTTCGCGTGCATTTTTTTGAAATGGGGAATATCGCGGTTGAAATTTGGGGCTATCCAATCAGCTTTGTGGAGCTCATCGGGACTTTGTTTGGTTATGTTTCTGTTTACTTTGCAGCAAGAGCAAACATCCTGACCTGGCCAACAGGCATCGTGAATGTCGTTTTTCTCTTCTTCCTTTTTTTTCAGGTTCAGTTGTATGCAGACCTGTTTTTGCAAATCTATTTTTTTATCGTAACGCTTTATGGCTGGTACAACTGGGATACAAAATCAGTTAAAATTAAGATTTCTGAAACAAGCTTCAGTGTAAAAACAGTACTTGTTGCCATCATTCTAACCGGGACTTTGGTTTCAGGTTTTTTATTTACAAATATCCATGTGTATTTGACTGCATATTTCAAATTACCGGCTGCTTATCCTTTTATGGATTCTTTTGTCATGGTTTCAAGCATCGTTGCTACTGTTCTGCTTGCAAAAAATAAAATTGAAAATTGCTATTTATGGGTTTTTGTGGATATAGTTTGCGTTTTCATATATTATAAGAAAGGAATTTATTTCTTATCGTTGGAATATTTAATTTTTCTTGGATTGGTGTTTTATGGACTTTACCACTGGAGGAAAAAGCTGTTGAATGCATTACAAATAAATTACTTTTACCCGCTGACTTCCAACCTCACATTACTATCTTTGGCAATACACGAGCATACCATCTCTGCGCTAAGCGCTACTTTTCTTGCTCCCTGGCATCTCCGACCCCAAGTGTGCCGTAACCCCTCAAAAAAGTCAGCGCCACGGCATTAAAGCGCTGCCATTGCTCGATGTTACAGATGTGGCCACATTTTTCGAGGACTACGAGGGTTGCTTTTTCCTGTTGCTGGACAAACCGGCGGGCAGCGGTGAAAAATACGTGGTCTTCGGCACCCATAACCACGAGGCTCCATTTTTTTAATTGCCGGTGGAAACATTCATCCAAAACCTGGAAAAACTCGCCGTATAGCCCCACCCATTTCATGTACTCCGCCTGGGTGAGCCGCTTGGCCTGCTGCCGGTAGAGCCGCCTCGATTTTTCGTGGTTCTTTTTGGGCAATATGATGAGCGAAAACAGGGCGTAAATGTAGCGGTACGGCAACAGTAGGTTGAGGAGTTTTGAGGCATGCACCAACACCCGCATTTTGAGCGTAGCCCGAAAAACGCCGCCGGCCATCACCATTTTGTCCACCAGTTCCGGGCGGCGCTGGTCGAGGCGCTGGAGGATGGCGCTGCCGAGCGAGAGCGAAATGAAGTTCGCCTGCCCGATTTTCAGATGGTCAATCACTTCCAAAATATCATCGCAAACAATGTCGAAATTGTAGCTTGAAAAGGCAGGTGTCATGCCTTTCGACAAGCCGTGATCGCGCAGGTCGAGCAGCAGCAGGTTGAAAAAAGGCTTGAAAGCTTCCGTCTGGTATTTCCAGGTGGCAATAGCACCGCCCGCTCCGTGGATGAAGACGAGCCAGGGGGCGTCAATGGGCAGGCGATGGATTTGATGGTGTAACATTGGACTTTTATTGGCTGAATAACAAAACAAGCGGCAACCAGAAATGTTGCCCGCTGGCGACTCGGGTTTTCAGGTGTTGTCGGCGTAGGTGCCGCCAGCGGGTTTGCAATCAGAAACGCGCTCCTTCGCAAAGTGCATCCCCAAGCTAACCTCCCATAAATGGCAGCCATCTAACTCGTTGGCGGAAATGTGTCGTAAATTTCTCTGACAAGTTTGTTCAATAGGTATGCAATGTTGGCGCTATATTGCTTACCAAAGACAGGCTCCTTAATACAAATGATAAAGTAAAACAAAAAAATGGCATCAAGAAATGGTTATTTGGCTAATCGGCTTCGTGAAGTCCTTCTCAACGGGAAATGGATTGCAAACACTAATTTTAAGGAACAAATTTTGAGTACTCATTGGAAACAAGCCATTCAAAAGGTAGACAATTTAAATACCATTGCTGTGTTGACCTTTCATATAAACTATTATCTGCAAGGGCTTTTAAACGTCTTTAATGGCGGGAATCTTGAAATCAGAGACAAATACAGTTTTGACCTTCCGGAAATTAAGTCTGAAGCAGATTGGAATACATTAGTCAACAATTTTTTAAGCAACGCTGAAATGTTTGCAAACCATGTTGAACAAATGGCTGACAGTGTGCTGGATCAACCATTTGTAGACGAAAAGTATGGGAATTATTTGAGAAACATTGAAGGCGTTATTGAACACAGTTATTATCATTTAGGACAGATTTCTTTGATCAAAAAAATGATACGGGAAGATAAGAATCCTGCCGCCAGCAATCCAGCTTAATCGGCACTTCCTTCGATTTGATGGATCTGTTGGCCTAATGCTGGGGATTAGGTTTGGGTAAAAGTTCGGAAGAAGCCACCTTGGAAGATGTGGCTGCCAACCTGTTGTATTTAAGCCGGGAGCGTGGTTATCGCAATCGTTTATTAATGTTGCCTACAGCGGCATCCGTTTATTGATGGAGGTTATTCTGGGGCAACAGCGGGATTGGCGGTTCACCGGTTGCTTACGTTGGAGGGCACGCTTTGGCCCCATCTTTTATTGCCGCATCGCTCTAAAACCAATATTTTCAGGAATTTATCAAACAAATTCTTCTGTTATGCTTGCTTCTTCCACCCAACTTGAGTATTTTGCAACCTTAATATCCTTTACCTGAGCGATAAAGAAAGGATGCGACGCCCACAGATTCTGCTGGAGTTGCGGCTTTCCCGCTTAGGCGGGCAAGGCTGTTCAACTCCGTGCATCCGCTACCGATCTGGGGTAGTGGTAAAGATTGGGGAGTGTGCGGCGGCGGCGGATGCACGGCTATAAGTTAGCGGCGAGGAGAAAAAATTAGATAAGCCGAGTAGAAATCAAATAAATAATTTTGAATACACACGCCAAACTTAAATGAAATAGCATGAGGACACCTACTTCAGCGACTCGAACTCTTTACAATCAATACGCAACTCATCGTTTTTCAATGGCTTGTTTATAAATTTACAAAAATGTCCGTCCAAATTTTTTGTATAAAACCGACAGGAAAAACACATTCGTTGAACGGAGATAATGCCCGCTTGCTGTAAATGGCCAATCACGCCCAACAATTGTTCAAGTAAAATCCCTTTGCTTTCGGGAGAAAATTCTGAAAGGGCTTTTACCATTGGGTCAGCAAAATGGGCGGTCTGTACAACAACCGACCTGCCTGCCTCTGTCAGGTGGATGGTATGGCTGCGTGTGTCGGTTGTTTCAATTTGGCGTTCAATGAAGCCTTTCTGTTCAAGGTTTTTTACGGCTTCGCTAATTGTTGGCTTGGTCAGGTTGAACTCTTGGGCGAGGTGGCTCACCTTGCATTTTTCATCTGGATGAAACTGCACAAAAATCAAAATCTGAATCTGTATTGGGCTGACGCCTAATACTTTGGCTTTTTCCCAAAGCAAAACCCTGAATCCCTCGCCAAGACGTTCGAGCGATGCAATAATTTTGAAATCGGCACTACCGATTTGGGCTTTCGGGTCGAATGCACTTCCGTTCATAGGCAAAAATATGGGGCGGCTTTGTGTTGCCGCCCCGTAAAATTAGCAATCCTAATTATTTTGTTAAAAATTTAATTGCAGCCTTCTATCTTGATGATGTAGTAGCCTTTTGCCAAGATGGAATCTTCCATATCCCCTTTGGCATTTACGATGTGGCAGAACCGACATTGCTTTGAAGTGAGCGGCTGCCCCTCTTGCACTTTGGACTTTAAATACTGACTGCCGTAGCCGTAGATTTTTTTCAAGTCCTTTTCGTTGGCATCTACAATTTAGAACTCGCCATCTTTAATGTAGGGGTGACACCAAAGTAAGGCAGTCAAGGTGACGGCTTTGAACCATGAAGCGTACATCGCTTCCACTTGTTCGGAGGTATGCCCTTGCTTAGCCAAAAAACCTTTGATGGTGAAAGTTATTGGAAAAATGAACGCCACCAAATAGCGGAAGTGGATGATAGGTACTGCGTCCACGCCGTCTGTTTTGTTCTTTTTTGTGCTGTGGTGGCGCAAGGCGATTTCGTGCTGGTAGTTAAGCCAGTCTTGGTCGTAGCCACGTCGGCATAGGTCGAGAATCCATTGCCCAAACCGCTTGCGGACGGCACCAAGGTAGTCCATATTGGGTTGCCCCTCGTGCGTGAAATAATGAAGGAGGTGAGCGTTTCCTCCCACATAACCATACCAGAGGTCGAGAATTTGGTCTGTTTGACCCGAAAGGACATCCCCTGCCAGACGAAGGCTTTCCACGTCTTCATCCGTAAAAAGAAGGGTTTTTTTCAGGAGTTCAAGGTCTGCGAGGCTGACGGGTGAGGTTGCCACTTGCCCGTAGGTGTAGCCAGGAATGTGATTTGACATAATACATCGAATTTTTGATAGTAAAAAAGGTTAGTAATCCGAACTTAATAATAAAAACAAATATAGGTAGCATTCCGAACTAAAAAAAGAACCGGTAATTTTTTTTGAAGGAAATTGGATTTTCACTGATTCAGGAAGGAACAACTGGAGGTAAAAGGGAAAGTGGTGTAGTGCAAAAGTCAGAAGGATTAACTTTGTGGTGGAATGAGCGATTCTCTTTGAGGGAATATAAAGTAACTACCCAGTCCATTCCTTACCATGCATTGGCACACAGCGCGGCAGTGTTCCTACCTAATGCCAAGAAACCGGAAAAACAAACCAGCGATAATATTTTTTATTAAATTCGGAATAGCGCGTTATTCCAATTGCGGAAATTGTATTTGAGGAACCATTCCATCAAATATCTTTTTTAAGGCATCGAAGACATTTATACCCTGCTTTTGAAAAGTGTGGATAAGCGAATACCAGCTTGCAAAGGATTTTGCACCATGTTCGGTTCGAAAGCGCTGAATGACTTTTCTGTGAACAACAACTGGGCGGATAGCCCTTTCCGTAACATTATTCGTTCAGCGACCCATACCACACCAACTTCCGCCAAAAACCATCCAACTGTCCCCGCAACGCCTCCGCTTTCCCCTGGTATTCGTTTTGCGGATCTGCCAGCACTTGATCCAACGCCGCCCGCAATTCCGGTTCCGGTGCCTTTTGCGCCAGCAAAATGAGCACCCGGTTCCACGAAACCTGGTCGCTGTAATAACGCATGCGGGTTTCATCCAGGCCGGCTGCTCTCGACAAGGTTAACACTTCGCCAAAAGCGATGAGCGCTTCGGAATACGATTTTTTTTCCATCAGGCGGTGTGCGTCCGCAAAACGCGATTCTAAGCGGCTTCGCATGGTTTGTTCGCCCCCCATCGTGTTTCCGATATTGGGCATGCGGTAGTAATCGGCTACCAGGCTTTCCGCGCTATAGTGCTGCGATGCATACCAACTCAAGCCAGCCCCCACGAGTAACAGAATGCTTGCCGCAACGGCCAACCTGCGCACAAAAACGGGGCGAAGGGTTTTTACAACGGCTGTTTTTTCAACAGGAGTTTTGTTTTGATGCGCCGCTTCCCACCCGGCCATTTTTCCACGCAAGTGCTCTGACCGCAAGGCTGCCAGCCCTTCCAGCACAGGTGCGTATTCCGCAGCGCTTTCCGCCAATTGAGCGTCGGCTTCCCATCCGGCAAACTTATCGCGGTATGCCTGGGAACGCAAAGCGCCCAATCCGTCGAACAAGCGGCGGTATTGTGCCGTGTCTGCCTTTAAGGCTTCGTCCTGAGCGAGCTGTGCTTCAAAACGGGCGGTAGCCTCTGCCTCCAATTGTCCGGCTAAGTACTGCTCGATGGTCGCGATGTCGTAATCTTCCGTGTGCATGATCTTTATTTTAAATGCCTACTTCAACAACTCCTTCATCTTCTGAAGGCAATCAAACTTTCGCTTTCGGGCTGCGCCTTCACTGGGCAATCCGAGGTTTTCTGCAACGGCTTCCATCACAAACTCTTTGATGTACACCATTTCCAGCAAAGAGCGGCAAGGTTCCCCAATACGGTCGAGCAGGGCGCGCGCCATTTTTGCGGCTGCTTCCTGGTCGGCAATCCGGTCGGCGATGGGCGCTACCGCCTCGTCCGGAATCTGATCGTCCCAACCCGCTGTGCTACCGCCTTTTCTGCGGTGCAGCACCTTGCCAATGCCGATCAGGTAGGTTTTTAGGTTGCTCTGAAGCGGCACCGATAATCTGCCGGTTGTTGCGTTGTAATGAAAAACAACCATCGCATCTTGAAGCAGCCCGGCCGCCTCTTCGGGCGACATCCGTCCGTATTGCATAAAAAACGCCCGGAAAGGACTGCGATGTTGATCGTAAAACTTTTGCCAGACCGCTTCTCCGCCGTTGCGCAGCAAATTCAGTTGGCTTTCATCTTCCTTGTAGTTGCTCATTGATCGTTGCTTTGTTCGATGCGTTACAAATTTCCGTTTATTATACCAGGTTCAACGCTCTTTTTTCCAAGACCGCCGGCGGCAGGCACGTCAATATCTCGTCTTTCAGGGCTTGAATGAGGCGGCGTTTCACATAATCCTGCTGCGTGACCAGCAAAATTTCCCGGGCTGGCGCCGGAGACGCGAAACTTCGCAGCATGTAGCGGTGGTCTTCGGGGAGGGTCATGGCGGCAAGTTCGGGCAGGATGGTGTAGCCCATTTTCATCTCCACCAGACGCTTGAGGGTTTCTAAGCTGCCCGCTTCGTACCGGAATTGTTTGCCACAATCGCGTTCCTGGTCGCACAACTTGCGGATGCTGGTGCGCAGGCAATGTCCTTCCTGCAACAACCAGAGGTCTTCGGCATTCAAGTCCTCTGCCAGCAGGCCTTCTTTTTGGGAAGGATCCGAGGTGTAAAGGAAAAAAGCTTCATAAAAAAGCAACTGCCCTTCTAAGGATTTATCCGGCAACGGGCCGGCCATGATGGCGGCATCAACTGCGCCGGTTTTGAGTTTTTCCAATAAAGTTTGGGTCAGGTGCTCTGACACAATAAACTCCATGGCGGGGTACTTGTTGACAAAAGCTTCCAGAAAATAGGGCACTAAATAGGGCGCCAGGGTAGGGATGATTCCGACGCAAAGCCTACCATTAAGCGCCGCATGCCGCTCTTTGACCAACTCCTGCAAACGGCTAACCTCGTTCAGTATCTTTCGCGCCTGGCGGATAACGGTTTCGCCGATTTCCGTCGGCACAACGGGTTGGCGACTGCGATCAAAAATTTTACAATCCAGCTCTTCTTCTAATTTCTGGATCATCATGCTCAGGGTTGGTTGCGTGACGTGGCACCCTTCCGCCGCTTTCGCAAAATGTCGGAGGTTATCAACTGCTGCGATGTACTCTAATTGCTGAATGTTCATACCTCATAGATTTTTTCAATTCCTACATCAAAAATATCAGTTTGATTGATTAATTCATAAAAATCACCTTTGCTTATCGCAAAAATCTGTGAACGCGTATTGCACCTAAAGAGTCGGGCGCTTTCGGCATGGTTACATCAAACAGCGACATCAGCAAATATACGAAAGCTGAAGCCTTTAACCAGGTGGGTATACAAACGTGTCATATCAACTATTCCCCCAATAGCCTTGACAACATTCGCCGCCGGAACTTATGAAGATCCCGGGAATAAAGGTGGGAAGCGCAGTGGCAGGCCTGGTACGACCGCAAGACTCCGGGCTGAAACGATCACTATTCAGTACAGCTGATTTTTGGATTTAAGGATCAAGTTATTATAAATGTCGTGAAATAATTTTTTAGGGACTGCCCAACGTTTATTGCGGGGCAGTCTTCTTTTTTTTCACACCCCTGTAAAAGAAACAGGAGCCACTCCGGAAACCCGGGGTGACTCCTGTCAGTATTGCACGATAGTTTTTCTGCTACTAAAAAACCGTTCTCTATTAAATTTTCTACAATTTGAACTTCATTCTTATCTTTAATGGAATGAACATGTAGGTAGAATATGGATGCAAGTTCGCGATAGAAAACAAATTCATCCCTGACGATTCCCATTCGTTTCACCGTTATTCTTCTGCGCCTATTCTTCTTTTGGTTTCTCATCTCCGCCCATTATATCTATGCTCTTTAGGTGAAAAAACCAGGTAACTTAATCTTAACATGCTCTTTATAAGATTTTTATTTAAATCAAATTTTACTTAAAAGTATGCTCGCCTGTATTGAGGATTGTATTTTTTTTGTAATTTTCCACCACATCTCACCGAATATTATCAATACATCAAATGTGTTAAAATGGAAAAGAGCAAATTCATTACTTGCCTGCGCAACTTAAGCCCCAAGGAGCTGACCGGATTTGGAAAGTTCCTGTCCCGGAATTGCGAAAATCAGGAAGCAACCCTTGCCGTATTCAACTACATCAAAAACTTCCGCCCGGGTTATTCAGATGAAGAAAGACTACAAATTGACTTTGCCTCCTCTAAGATATTTGAGAAGCCCTGGGCATCAAACACTGCGGATAATGGAATCAAGCTGCAGAATACCCTGTCAGACCTATTTCTCAGGTTGAAGGAATTCCTGATTCATCAAAAAGCAGGCACCGGTTCCCTTGAAGCGCACTTATTATGGCTGGATATTTTATTGGCCAAAGAGCAATATGCTGATGCGACCAAATATTTGGAGCGGATCCAATCCACAATCGTGACCCCCATGCCAACAGGTGATAAATACTATTTTCTAAAGCATGTATTGCCCTACCTTGATTGTTATAAGATTCCAGGCAAAGGGCAACTCGAAGGGTATAAAGCATTAATTAACTGCGTTTCAAACCTGGAAGCTTTTTATGCTTTTACCCAACTCAAACTTGCATGCGAAATAGCAAGCCGCCGAAAACTTTTCTCTCCCGAAGAGTTAAGAGAAGTGGACGGGTTAGCCACTGCCCTGCCAAGCTTCGATTTTGCACCTTCCTTTTTAGCAGCCAATCCAATCATAAACATCTATTACCAGGTTTATCTGCTCATCCGAAGTGAAGATGTTGCACATTACGATGAAGTCTTTGACCTGTTGGTTCAAAATGCCAGAGAAATTGATCAGGAGGAACAACTCATCTTGCTGGCCTATTTGCAAAACTATGCTGCTAATCAATTGATTAAAGGGGGAAATTGGGTTTTTAAAAAACTGCATGAATTAGACCTGTTAGGGCTTCTTCACGGGGCATTTACCTTAAAAGGGCTGCTGCCTGTTTCCCAATACTACAACATTATAGTAGTTGCCTGCAAGGCTGGGGAATTTGAATGGGCGGAAACATTTATCGAGGGCTACACCATTGATCTGAAAAGCGCTGATGGGGTGGATAAAAAATTTCTTGGTTGGGGGATCGTAGCGTTCAGAAAAAATGAGTTTCAAAAAGCGCTGGATCTGTTCGATCAGGTTCAATCTGTGGATATTGATGAAACCAGTCGCTTAAAACCATTAATGCTGGCGTGTTGCTATGAATTGGGACAAGTAGATTCGAGACTCATTTATATGAGTAAGGCTTTTTCAAAACAGTTGTCCAGAGGGCAGGATATGAGGAAAGATACCATCATTGCCATGAAAAATTTTGTCCGGTTTTTCAATGCGCTCCATAGAGGAAAATTTAATAAAGAATTATTAATCAATGAAATAGTTAGTGAAAAAACTTTTTTAAAACACTGGCTGCTTGAAAAAGTAAACAACCATCCTGATGCCTGATAAGGAACGTGGCGTAAATACACCATCAAAATCCGCCGCCCATAAGCCCCGCTTATGAGCGGCGGTTGCAATGTTATTCATCGAAATGCATTAAAGAATAATATCCACCCAGATGATTCCTCCGGAACCCTGGGCACCGCAAACGGCCTTGACTTGGACGTCATAAGTGCCGGCAGACAGCCCCGAAAAGGTATGATTCAGGTTGGTAGTTGTCACCGGCTGGCTTGTGTAATTGTCTTCTCTCCGGTAATACCATACTTCGAAGCTGTCCGGACTGCCCGCAGCATTCCAGGCGAAGGAAATGGCGCCTGACCCCTGATTCGTAATGCTGAGATTGTAGGGATCCTTACAAAGGCATTCCATTTCCGATTGTACCGGTGAGGAATAGCTTTGAAAAACCTGCGCCAAAAGCGCCAACAAAAGAACCGTCATGAAGGCACTCCATCGCCCTCTTTTTAGTGCATTTTTCATAGTAAGAAGAATTAGAATGAAGTAAATGCGATGGCAGGAAACGGTAAGTAACAGGCAGAAAAAGGGTATCCTGCCTGCGGGGTGCAAAGCCGCAGGCAATTCAAAAATTGAACTCCTCCTTGCGGGCACTAGTAAATCGAAAGAAGAAGCATACCGCCTTGTCTTATGAAACTACGCTTGTCAGGGAGGTCGGAAGGATACAATCGCAACATACGTTGCCGGTGGTATTTCCTCGCCGTGCCGTGCCTGTCATCAAGTTCGACGAAGCAAAGGTACAGGCACGACAAAGTAAAATCAAGTTAATTAGCTGATTTACAAATATTTACAAAAATTTCTGTGAATTTACGTGAATTGATATTTAGTAACTATACATCCGCCTTCGGCGGCAAGGGCATTTTACGTCCAAAATCGCCACATAATCAGGTGACACAGAGTTCCACGGAGTAAAGGGAGACTCGCGGAGGAGCCTAACTCCGCGAGACTCCGCGCCATATTGGAGTCCTCAGAGGCTCCTTGATATTGATGGTGTTCAAAAATATCAATATAGCTCTGATTCGCATGAATCATCCCAAAATTTGTTGGAGGACAGAAATGGCCGCCGGAGGCGGCTGTATAGTTACGATATTTAGAGCTTGTTCGGGATTTGCCTTACAACCGCCCCACCAGTTCCAGCAACCCGGCTACAATCTGGCTCCGCTCTACATTCGCCTCCTCGTTTCGGATGGTTCCGATGCGTAGTTTACGGGTCATGGCTTCCCAGCGGGAGGAAATTTGCAACGCTTCCAGATGAGCCTCTTCATCCCGGGATGCTGTGAGGTCAATCACGGCCTGAATCGCCCCTTCCGGCCTTCCGGAGGCAATCATCCGTTGCAACTTTTGGATGTATTCTGCCGTGACAGGGTTCCGGTTCGGGTTTTTAGCCGCTATCCCCGGAGTTGATGCTTCGTTAGTGCCATAATAATGGTGGCTGATTTCAATGCGTTCAGCCGATTGTATATATTTATCCCCTCCGACAGCGTCTGTACTCTTATGCTCCTGGTGATGGTTAACGCTGTTGTTGTCTCCGAGCCGGAAGTCGCCACCCACCGTGATATTGCTGCCTTGGATGACGTTTTTGCTGTCGGAAATCGCAACACCGGCATTACCCGATTTTTTGGCTTCCCGCAGTAAACTTTCCAATTCTGTCTGGAGCGCAGTTTTTCCTTCAAGCGCGTGTCTCAGCGCAATGCGAGCCTCGGCCTTCACATCGGCATCATCCGGCGCATTTTTTAAAGCATTGTATTCCTCTGCCAGCAGAGATTTTACTTTTTGCCACAAAGCCACGGCAGATTCGCTCGTTGTGCGACTAAAATCCTGTCCGCCAGCTTCCATTTTAGTGATTGGCAATGCCATTTCGAGCATTTGTTTTGCCAATTCCTTCAAATCCATACCCATGATTTTAAACTGAGATATATCCAACTGATCAAGCATTTCAAAAATAAAAGCCGCCATATTGGCTGCTGCCCGTTCCTGTGAACCGCCGGCATCGGCATGCGATTTACCTTCCAACAGGTCAGAAATGCCCCGGATGTTGCCAAACCGGATACCGGGATGAAACTGCATGGCTTGTCCGAAACCAATGGATTCCATTTCTAAAGCCGTCGTGTCGTTGAACGATTGCTTCAGGAGGCGGTAAACGGCTCCGTCGGTAGCTGCAATCACTTTATCCCCGGAAGCAATTGGACCAAAAACCACTTTTGCTTCAGGGGAGCCACCCACGACCCTTTTTTGCCAACGATCATTTCCCGCAACAGATTGGGCAGTTGCCAGTAAGTCCTTGCTGTAATATCCTGCTTCCGGCCGAACGACGAAGCCCGTCTCTGTTTCTTTTCCAGATTCATAGCCGTAAAACTTCGTCCCAACGACCACATCCCCCAATACTACATCTTTAATCCCTCCAGCGATACCTGCCAGGATAACCACAACCGGCTGAAAAAGACGGATTGTTTTTTCTGTTGCCAATGCAACAGTGCTGTTCCCCGATCCCGTCTGATGAGTGACAATATTGAAGACGCCGTTTTTGCCTTCAAACTGTCCGGATACATAGCGGCTTCCTTCAACCTCCCTTTCTGTTTGCGAGACCAAATGTGCCAGAATCGCTTTATGCTCCAGCGGAATTGGCGTGAGTATGGCAATATGGTTCATCGTGAAAAAAATAACTGACCATGAAAAAAAACACCTGCTCACTCTTCCCCGAAACATAAGCCTCCGGCTTCGTAAAAATATATATAGAGGGGTTCTATCTACTTTTGGGGTTATATTTCATTCGCCTGCTTCGATTTTTTGGGCTGGCTCACCGGTTTCAATATGGCCCACACGGTTCTTTCGGAAATGTTGAAGCGGTGGGCGAGCAAGCTCACCATCTGCGTTTTTTGATAAGCCTGCTCTTGTAGCAACTGCTCGTATTCCTTTATGACGGCGTACTTTTGTGCATGTCCGCCCGGAATCAAATCCTGGTCAATCAGAAAAGTAATCAGTCGGTCTTCGCTTTGGTTAAGCCCGTGTCTTTTGCAATAGATTTCAAAGCTCCGGCTTAGATGCTCCTGAAACCGTTCTAAAATGTGTTTCCTGGCTCCTTCCATAGTTGCTCATTTTGAATAAAGCCTTTCAAATGATCTTTTCGAAGCAAATTTGGCACAGTTTATCCTTTAAAGCAACTACGGGTTTCACCGAAATCCCCGCATTTTTTATACCTTTGTTTTGGTCTAAATTCTTTCAGTAACTTCGACAAGCTATAAATGTTTGAATCCTAAAACTGCAACATTATTAGATTAAAATATTAATATTCAATGCAAAACAAATGCAAATCTTTAAAAAATCACTTCAATTGAATCTTAAACTGGTTGCATTAAATTACTTCAATTTTCCCCGTAAAAAAAGATAGCACTTTATGAAAAACAGCAAATTTTTATCCTTTTTGGGTACGCTCAGCAGAAAAGAGCTGCTGGCATTCGAGCAATACCTGCTGATCTTCCACAGAAAAGAAAAAATTGCCCTCCTCGTATTCTCCTACCTTAAACCTTTTTATCCAAAGTTTGATAACCCGGCAATCGCATTCAACTTTGCCTATCAGGAAATATTTGGAGCGCCCCTGCCAGCAGATCCTAAGGCCGAAAAGAAAAGTTCAAAAAAACTGCTGAATGCACTTTCTGACCTATTCCTGTTTCTAAAAGAATTCCTCATCATTCAAAAAGTAAAAAAACATCCTGTAGAAAAAGAGCTGCTATGGTCGCGTGTTTTATTGGAAAGAAGAAAGGTTCGGGCGTTTTCAACACAATATCCCGAACTGAAAAAAAAGCTCAAAGCGTCATCTCCGGCAGATGTTCCCGGGTATCTGGATAAACTGGCAGCAAGCTACATTCCAAACTACCTGATACTTCAGGACAATTCAACCCGTAGCATTGCCTCCTTGCTAACTTTCATTGACGATCTGGACTGTTTTTATGCAAGCACCCGTTTAAAAATGGCCTGCGAGATCGCAACGCAAAAGAATGCCCTGGCGCTAAACCTGCCCATGGAATCCGCATTTCAGGCTGTAAGTTTAGCGGGGGTTCTTTCTCCTGATTTAAAAAAAAACAACCCCCTCATTGTCATCTATTTGGAGCTGTTCCAACTCATTGTGAATAAACAACACGAAAGCTTCGAAAAAGCGGAGTTGTTGTTGCGGGAACATACGGACAGCATCGAAAAGCAGGAACAACACATGATCGTCATTCACCTCTTAAATTATGCTGCTGCTCAAATCAGGATGGGCAATCCTGGGGGGTGGAGCATTGTCCATCGCTTGAATGAATATGGCATCAAAAAGGGGCTTTTCATCGAAGGGGGGCTTATGTTACCCGTTCAATTTACCAACATCATCAATGCTGCCTGTCAAACCAAATCCTTCAAATGGGCCCAAAATTTCGTCAAAGATTATGCCCCCTATCTCGGCGAGGGTATCCGGGAAAACAACCTTGCATTGGGACAAGCCCAAATTGCTTTTGAACAGGGATTCTATAAAAAGACAATCAGTATCCTGAAGAAAAACGCCGGTGGCGATCTGTTTTATGAGCTTCGTGTCAGATCCTTGATTTTGAGGAGTCTCTGTGAACTCCGCCAGGAAAATGGTGAGATTCAGAAATACTGTTTTGCTTTTGAACAATATATCTACCGAAACAAGAAAAGGAATACGGAAGCAATTGCATCAGTCCTCCATTTTATCAAAATACTCAAAGTCCTGATTTTCAGAAAAAAAGACAAAGCGCACCTTGTTAATGAAATAAAAACCTTGAAGCCGATCCAATTTGAAGATTGGCTGCTTCGGCAAGTGGAGGTATACTATACTGCTGCTCCCCAGTCGCGTTGAGGGAAGGCAGCCTGACCAATTTGGGAATCAATTCAGCACTAAAGCCGCCGTGCATTTTGCGCCAGCATTTTCAGGGAATCCCAATACCGGTCGTAAAGGGCCGGATTGTTTTTTTTAGAAAATTCAAGGACAGGACAATTGGCACGCGACAGGCCATAGACATAATGCGAGACCATTAGCTTCCCGTCGGGGCTGTCCCCGTCAACGGTCATGAAATAATTTGCGGGTATATGTTGGTATGCGAATATTTCAAAAGTGCCGCGATACCCGGCATTGATGAATTGCTGTTGCACCTTTCCGAGTTTTTCGATGGCTTCCCTGATTTTGCCAATGCTTTTCAGCTCATCAGGTAAGTGCTTAGCCCGGTCGCTGAAATACATATTCGTTTCTTCGCAGTCGGGATCCAGCAGGTAGCATTTAAAATGTACGCCTTTTGTCAAAAGTCCCTGAACATGCTGCTTGAACTCTTTTTCATTCCGGGAGAAAAAATAACCTGCAAAGGTGTTCAAAACCACTCCAAACTCGATGACTTCCTGTTTTGCCTCGGAAATAAAATCCACTTTTTGGGCGATGGGCAGGCGTCCGTCTTCGTAAAAGGTGAATCCTGGATTGACCAAAGGATGCGCTGTTGTTTCGGTCTCTTTTATAAGGGTTTGTTTCCAGTCGGATCCTAACGTATCCGAATATTTGGTCTCTTCCCATTCCACACCGATTTCCCGGCGGATGAGTTCCTGAATGCCTTCAGCCGCTATTTTCAGGATTTTGTTGCCGCCTTCGTTATTGCGGACAATTTTGCTCAACGCCGCTTCCGATACTTTAAAATTCAGCAACTCCAGCTTTTCAACGATCGCAAGTTGGGAATAGCCCTGTTTTTCCTTGAGTAATTCGACGCCAACCTGAATGATGGCGATCTGCTGTTTTTTTATTGGACCTCCGGGAGTATCTGCCATAGTGGTTGATTTTTTGAACGCGCTGAGGCGTTAAGGTACAACAAGTTCTGGAAAAAATGCAAGTCAACAGCCGATCACACGTCTTTGGCAGCATCCAGCACCATCAGGATACCCGCATTGCCGCATTGCGGATCGTTCAGGTAGTTTTTTACGATGCGAACCAAAACAAACCCCACTTTTTGTTGCGGAGTAATGGTGGGGTCTGTTAATGCACCGCTCAACACCCGGGTGCCGTATGCATCAATGGTCAATTGGTCTTTATAGGGCAAATACCCGTTCAGCATACCCACGGTTACCTGGCCTTTCAACCCCAGGTTACGGCATAATTCCTGCCGAGCCCGATACAAGGCACGCGCCACGCCCTGTCCGCGATAAGCCGGATCAACGCCCATATCCATGCCGTACAACCATACACCCTGCGGGTCGTGGGTAGTCAACCACAAGTTGTCCGAAATTTCCAGGAAGGTATGGTCTGCTTCGAGCGGATGGTTGGTGCGCATGGTGCTGCTCATTGCAATCAGGCGGTCGCCGTCAGTTACCACAAATTGCCCTCCCGGAAACAGCTCGATGTGCCGCAAATAGTGTTGTGCGGAGAGCCTTTCTTCTTCAGAGAGCGTTGGAAATACCGCTCGTTGGAGCGCTTCCAATTTTATTGCATCCGCAGGGATGGTGTTACGAAACGTATACATTAGCTTTAATAATTATAGTAATTTATTAAAAACGAAACATTTAGATGCCCAAGGTGAAGAAAAAACGAATTGCTCCAGACTCCTGCTCCTGAAATCCAAAACGCAGGAATAATTTTTTCACCTCAAATTTATGCGTAGTTTGAATCATGTTGTTAAATTTGGGCAATGGTAGAGGTCTGTTTTGTAAATTGTTACCAAACTTTATACGGAACCACTGACACGAATCGTTAAACAACGGAACCTTATATTTACTTTCCTTTTGCCACGACGCTTTCTTCCCCCGGATACTGGGCGTCAAACTATTCCCGGTTGAAAAATAAAATATGCTTCAAAGTTTCCTTTGAAAACTGTATGCCATTTAGGCATGTTAACCCTGTATGAGTTAGTGCCCAAGAACCGTTAAACCTAATCCTATGAACTTTGGTACTCCCAAAAATGTCGTAACAATCGACGTAGTCATCGCTTTGATTGTATTTCTGGTCTGCGTTTTCCTGTCCTGTGCCATGCATTCGGACACAATCTCCGGATTTGCTACCGGTTGATCGCTTTTCAGAGAAACAATTAAGTAGACTAAAACCGATTAGCGTTACCTGTTTTGCAATTATCGCTGTACCTTTCCTCTTTCGCTTTACCGCGTATGGAGCAAAACAGCAATCAGCAAAGACGGCAGTACAACGCCGCGTTCAAACATGCTTTAGATGCTTTGAACGCTTCGCAGCGCGAGGCGGTTGACCATATCGAAGGCCCGATGCTGGTCATTGCCGGCCCCGGAACAGGCAAAACCCATATCCTGGCTGCCCGCATTGGCCGCATTCTGTCAGAGACCGACGCTCAGGCCAACAACATCCTCTGCCTTACCTTCACCGACGCGGGCGTCCATGCCATGCGCGAACGCCTGCTTCAATGGATCGGCCCGGAAGGACACCGCGTACACATCTATACGTTCCACGCTTTTTGTAACAGCATCATCCAGGATAACCTCGAGTATTTTGGCCGGAGCGACATTGAGCCACTCAGCGAACTGGAACGGGTGGAGATCATCCGCCGCGTGCTCGACACGCTCGAACCCGCGCACCCACTCTACCGTAGCGCAGATGCTTATTTTTATGAATCCCACCTCCGGGATCTTTTTCAGCGCATGAAATCGGAAAACTGGACGCCCGCGCTCCTCCAAGAAAAAATTGACGATTACCTTGAAGCATTGCCGCAACGCCCGGAGTTCAGGTACCAGGTTAACCGGGGTCACCTGCGCAAAGGAGATCCCAAAACGGCGCAAATAGAGGAGGCCCGCCAAAAAATGGAACGACTCCGCTTAGCGGCAGCGCTTTATCCCCAATATGAAATGGCCTTGCGGCAAATGCGGCGCTACGATTACGACGATATGATCCTGTGGGTTTTGCGCGCTTTTGCTGAAAACGAAGCCCTGTTGCGTAGTTATCAGGAGCGCTACCTCTACCTGCTGGTGGATGAATACCAGGATACCAACGGTGCACAAAATGAGGTCATCCGCCGTTTGATCGCCTATTGGGAATCGCCCAACGTATTCATTGTTGGCGACGACGACCAGTCCATTTTTGAATTCCAGGGTGCCCGCCTGAAAAACCTGCTGGATTTTTACGCCCAGTACCGCGAACAGCTGAAGGTGGTCGTGCTCCGCGACAATTACCGTTCCTCCCAGCATATTCTGGACGCTTCGCACGGGTTGATCGGCGTCAACGAACGGCGCATTGTGAATAGTTTGGACAACGTGGGCATTCAAAAAATCCTCATCGCCCGCAACGATAACTTCTCCCGATCGTCTTTTCTGCCGGAGGTGCTGTCTTATGCCAACCTGGCCCAGGAGGAAACCGGCGTAGTTGCCCAGATAGAAGCGCTTTGGCGGGACGGCTTCCCGCTGCAGGAGGTGGCTGTGATTTACGCCCGGCACAAACAGGTTCGCACCATCGCGTCCCTGCTCGAAAAAAAAGGCATCCCTTATGCAACTAAGCGCCGCGTGAACATTTTGGATTTGCCGCTTATCCGCAACATGAGGACCCTGCTGGAGTATTGCTATTTAGAATATACCAAGCCATACAGCGGCGAACACCTGCTTTTTCAAATCCTGCATTTCGATTTTGCCGGCATTCCCCCCAACGCGCTGTCGCGCCTAAGTTGGGCCATCGCCGGGATGGATGCCGCTGAAAGGCCATTCTGGCGGAATGCATTGCAAACAAAAGCCCCGGAGGCGAATTGGCGCGAAGCCACTACCAAATTTTCCAGCGTGCTGGAAGACCTGATTGCACAGGTGGCCAACCTTGGTTTGCCGGCTTTTCTGGAACGCCTGCTCAACCGCAGTGGCATCCTGAGCTTTGTCATTCAGCACCCTGAAAAAGTATGGCTGATCCAAGTGGTGAAAACGTTTTTCGATTTCGTTCGCGAAGAGAGCGACCGCAATCCCCGACTCACCCTGCGTCGCCTGCTCGACATCCTGCGCAACATGGACGACAACCGGTTAGCTATTGAAATCAATAAATCGGTCGTTGCGAAAAACGGCGTCAACCTCCTAACGGCTCACAGCGCCAAAGGGCTGGAATTTCAGATCGTTTTTATGATTGATTGCGTTAAAGACGGTTGGGAACCTCAAAGCCGGGGCGGTAACGGGCGTTTTGCGCTCCCGGATACGCTTACGTTTTCGGGCGAAGAAGATGCGCTGGAAGCCCGCCGCCGCCTGTTTTATGTAGCCATGACGCGGGCTAAAGAGCGCCTGTACCTCACCTACAGCCGCCAGGACGCGAAAGGAAAAGACACCCGCCCGGCCGTTTTTATAGAGGAACTGCGCCTCGTCGCTTCAGAACGCAACTTGCCCCCCGCCGTGCTGGCGGAAGCCGAATTGCTGCAAATGACCGAGGTAGGACGCCCCCAAATCCCCGCAGAAGCCGGAGCCGCGATCAATACCCAGTTGGAAGGCTTCGTGGTCAGTATTTCGGCGCTGAATCGTTACCTGCGCTGCCCGTTGAGTTTTTACTACGAAAACGTACTGCGGGCACCCGCCCTGCAAAGCGAAGCGGCCAGCTACGGATTGGCGGCGCACAATGCCCTGCAACGCCTGTTTGAACGCATGCTGGCGGCAAAGGGGCAGCGCTTTCCCGGCTTGCGCGAATTCATGCATCTTTTTGAACGGGAAATGGAAAAAATGCGGGGCTATTTCCCCCCGAAAGCGTTCGATCGCAGCATGGAAACCGGTCGCGCCTACCTGAGCGCCTACTACCATCAGCACATTGAGCACTGGCACAAAAAAGTGCGCCTCGAACTTCAGGTTCGCAACGCTGTTGTGGACGGGGTGCCGATCACCGGCATCATTGACAAAGTGGAACTGCACGACCACCAACGGGTGGTGCTGGTGGATTACAAAACGGGCAGTCACCGCGATAGCAAACTGCGCCCGCCTGGAGGCACCCAATCCCACGGCGGCAGCTATTGGCGGCAATTGGTGTTTTATAAACTGCTTTACGAAAACTACGACAACAGTGGAAAACGCGCGGATACCGGCGTGATTTCTTATTTGGATCCTGACCCGGCAGGCGTGTTTCCCCAGGTCTCCATTGCACTCAGTAACGAAGACGCCGCTTTTCTGCGTGCACTCCTGCGGGAAACGTATGCCCGCATCATGAACCACGAGTTTTATGAAGGCTGCGGCGAACCCTCCTGCGCCTGGTGCAATTTTGTGCGGCTGAAAGCATCGGTGGATAGCTTTAGCGGGGAGGAGCGGGAGGAGTTGGATGATTAAATTTTATTTATCCGAACACACCTCTGGTCGCTCGCTCATTCCGTATTCTTCCATGAGTTCTTTCAGTCTTCCTTCATAAGAATCGGTCTCCGCTTCTATACGAGCCAGCTTTTGCAATGCCTCATAGCGGCAATCCCAGATCTTAATCCGTAATTTCTGAACTCGACACTCCAGTTCTTTCGTGAATTTGAACTCAAAAGTTTGTTGAAACGATTCAATTTGCTCCAGATACCGGGAACCTTCCTCACAGGTGCCAGAAAGTCCTTTCATAGCCCAGTCTTTGACCTGGTGGATGTTGTCGCAATAAGAATCCGCCGATTGGTAGTTTTCTGAAAGTTTGTCGCCTTGTGCAACAAACTTGTTCCATAGCTTTTCAAGCTTCGCCCCATTGACTTGATATTTGTCGTTTAACGCGGATAGTTCATTGATTTTGTTCATCGTAATTTGCTCCAATGGTGTTCTTTCCTCCCTTTGGAGGGAATCAATTTTTTGAAGCATTTCTTCAGCCATTTCACAGCCAAAACCGAAACCATCCATAATATATGCCCGAATCAAGGGCTCTTTAGTACAGTATTCATAACCATATTTACCCAGGTGTTTTACCTGATTTTTTGGAATAAAGGCTTCCCAAGCCTCATTCAAGGTAGCAAGATTGCCCTCCTTTTGTGCAACAGCAGCTTCCAGTTCCTTCAATTTTTGCTCCAACTCTCTAGGGAGCGTTACGCCGCTTTCGGTTTGCAATTCCTCAATTTTTTCAAGCATTGCCGGGGCTAACTTACAGACATCCACGGCACCTTTTAAAACCAATGCCTTCATATTTGGAACGGGGTTGCAGGAGAAAAGGGGTAATTCAATACCAAAGCCGGGCGAAACGCCGGTTTTCATATAGGTCTTCCAGGCATTGTCCAATTTGACCATGTCCTGAAACATAGATTTCATTTTAGCGACCTCTGGCGCCAATCCTTCGACATCTTTTACCCGCAGGGTGGTTTTTTCAGTTAATTGGAGGGTGCGGTTTTCAAAAACATCCTTTGACGTCGGGATATTCCCCTGGCAAAAATGAGCATAAGCCGTCATGAAGGAATACTTCGCCAGTGTTTTCTTTTCACAGTTCGTTTTAGCTGCCGTGACTGCATCCAATTCTTCCAGCGTTACTACTTTTGTTAGCAAAAATCGCTTCCAAATCGCATCAATGCTCTGATAGGCGCTCATTTTTATTTCCAGCTCATCCATTTTTTTTAGAAATCCCGGAATCGCCTTATGCACTTCAGCGTCCATCGCCTGCACTTCTGCCATAAAGCTTTCTGCATCGCGCAAATTGCTTTGGCAAAAACAGGAGTTGGTATTCATTAATAAATATTTGGCATAATCCGGTTGATCATACACTTTGTTAGGCTTGACTAATTCGCTCATGTTGGAAATTTTGTCGTTTGCCAAAAATTCCTTCCAGGTTTCGTTAAAATTTACCGTCTGAGAAAAAGTAGTGGTAGAAATGAAAAAAATGTTGAAAATGAGGCAATAGAAACAATAGCTAGTCCGCATCACGATTTGAAATTTAAAGTTAGAGTGGATTGGTGAGGGTTCATAAGTGCTAAACACTGAACGCTGAGGGTAACGTTTTTTTACACGGAATTATTCTTTTTCAAAACCCTAAAAGCTTGAGGGGATAAGCGCTTGTTCGAGAATAGCTTCAAGCTTCCTAAGCTTCCCCCAAAGCAACTGCTCCTGTATGCTTTGCCTCACCCCGCACCTCCCGATTAATATTATACATCAACCACACGCAGATCAACATTGTAGATGCCACCACCCAGCCCAAAGCCGGGTAATTTCCTAACCGCCCGTTGAGCGTTGATGAGGTGTATGAAAAGGTCGTAGGATCGGGTGTAGGGACTGAGTGACTTGGAGGTAACCGGTCACTTTCTATATTGTTCAGGGATCAGTTCCAAAACATTTCCGTTGTATAAGTGGATATTTCTGAAATGCATTTTGCCTTCATGCGCCAGTTTACCGATCACAATGGAGGGATGTATGCCATATGTCGCGGCGCATTCTTCTACACGGTTTGTGTTTAAATAATGAAGCTCATCTTTTAATGTTTCAAGTATTTCCGGGTGTTTCAACATTTTTGAAGCCATCGCATTTGCTTCTTCTTCTTCTATTGCGCTATTTTCCCCGTCGTGTAAATTATCCAAAATAAAAGGAATTTTCTCATTTAAGTGCAGCAATATATGAGCTAACTCGTGAGCCAGGGTAAACCAAAAATGGTCTATTCGTTTGTACCTGCCAGTGTAAACTACAGTTGGGTTGCCATTGCTAAAAAAAGCAGCACCATCTAAATTGGTTTTCTCCAAATGGGGTAACAAGAGAAATTTAACACCAACACGACCAAGTTCATCTAAAAAATCCGGAATGCCATTTTCACTAATTGTGTACACTGCAATGCGTTCGTAAAGTTCTTCCAATTTTTGGCGCTGGTAATTCCCTACTTGAATTTGTACTGCTTCCATTTGTGCCTTGCGATACCAGGTAATCGCGTAAGAGGCATTAAACTTGTTGTATCCGTCTGACTTTTGTGTCAGAAAAGGGAGCAGGTTTTCATCAATATCCCTAAAATCCAATTCCGTTTTATCCCAGAATTTCAGTGTCTGATTCCTGAGATCTGTAACATCCAGAGGTGGTAACAGCCACCCCTTTTTTATCATATCGCGGACAGGCATTCGTGCATAAATTTGAGCCTTGGTCTCTGCTATCTCTTCTTTTTTAGTGGGCGTGTCATGCAACCATAATTGGTAAGCGTTATCAAGATTGAGCCAGTATTGTGCAGAAGTATCAAAAACCTCTGCCAAGATGCGTGCCATATCTATACTTACACTTTTTTTGTTGTTCAGCACCTCGCTGATGTGTTTTTGCGAAAAGCCAGTTACCTCAGCAAAGTCTTCCTGATTCCAATCGCGTAGTTCGATTTGTTCGCGGATAAAATAGCCGGAGCCAAATTTTTTAGCGGGTCTTGATTGTGCTGTACTCATCATAGAGTTAAGCATAGTGATTTGAAATAGTGAGCAGAAAAAAACTCCGATGGTACAAGATTCATTTACCCAGGTTATGTTCATTTCAAGTCGGTATTTCTGGCTCAATCGCATTGAATACCGCTGTTCGAAGCCTTTTAACTTTTCGAATCGCCAACCTTTGTCTGAAAGTAAATCGTGTATATCCACTGCTGCATCAATCTTCTGGATCGTTGCAAAGAACTTGTTAACTACCTGTTCTGGCAATTTTAGCTTTCTGGATTGTCCAGTGAGGTAAAGGCTTTCCAGCTCTTTGTCATCAAGGAAGACTTTCATTTGATTAAAATGTATTGCAAATATATACCTTTTTGGTAAAAAAAGAAAAAATATTGAGTAAATACCGCTATATTTGATGTAAATATTTCAATTTCACAAGTATTACATGGCCAAAACCATCCAAAACTGGGCAGGCAATGTCCAATTCAAGCCGGAAAACTACTTACTTCCCGAGCATCCGGAGGAAATCGCAACGTATATCCGGCGCGCCACACAGGAAGGCAAAAAGATCCGGACGGTGGGCAGTGGGCATAGCTTTTCACCCCTGATCGAAACCCAAGACTGGCTACTGTCGCTAGACCGCATGCAGGGGTTGACTGCAGTCTCAGAGGCCACAGCCAAAGCTGGCACCAAGCTTTATACCTTGGGGGAGCTGTTATTTCAGAGAGGTTTGGCCATGGAAAACCTCGGCGACATTGACCGGCAATCACTGGCCGGGGCGCTGACCACGGGCACGCATGGCTCTGGAACGGGTTTTGGCATTTTAGCGACACAGGTGGAGGAACTTAGTCTGATAGACGGCTTGGGGAACCTGCATACTTGTTCCCGAGCCCAAGCCCCGGAGTTGTTCCGGGCAGCACTGGTGTCAATGGGTTTACTGGGCGTCATCACCGAGCTTAAGTTACGCTTAGAGCCAGCCTATCGCCTGCATTACCTACACCAAAAAGGCACGCTGGACGAAACCCTGAAAAATTTGGAGGACTATAAACGCAACAACCGGAACTTTGAATTCTACTGGTTCCCCCACACCAAATCCGTCCAGCTAAAGTTGGTCAATCGGACGGATGATTCACCCCGCCACAACGGCGCACTGCGCTGGGTAAATGACGTCCTCATCGAAAATGCCGCTTTCGGAGCCTTGAGCCGCTATGCCCGCTGGTTCCCAAGCCAGGCAATGGGCGTAAGCAGGCTATGCGGAAAACTCATTTCCGACGGCGAGCGGGTAGATTGGAGCCACCGCGTTTTTGCCACCGTGCGTTTGGTGCCTTTTGTAGAAATGGAGTACAACATTCCTGCTGAAAACTTTGTTGGAGCATTTCGCGATATGGAAACGGCCATTAACAAGCACCGGTTTGCCGTTCACTTTCCAGTAGAATGCCGCTGGGCAAAAGCAGACGACCTCCTGCTTAGTCCGGCCAATGGGCGCGACAGCGCCTACATCGCCGTACACATGTATAAGGGAATGCCCCACAAAGCTTATTTTGAAACCCTGGAAGCTATTTTCAAAGCCCACGGCGGCAGGCCCCATTGGGGAAAAATGAATACCTGCGCGGCTGAAGACTTCCAAAAAATGTACCCCGATTGGCATCAATTTCTGGCTATTCGCGAAAAGATAGACCCCAACCGGATTTTTATGAACGCCTATTTCGGGCAATTGATCGGCTGATGTCGGTATCTTTGCTGTTCAAATATTAATTTAGATGGAACCGAGGCTCAAGATTGCCATACAAAAATCAGGTCGTTTGCAGGAAGAATCCCTGCGTTTGCTGCGCGAATGCGGCATCAGGGTGGACGACGGCAAGGATCAACTGCGGGCTCAGGCGCGCAATTTCCCTTTGGATTTACTCTATTTGCGCAATTCCGATATTCCGCAATACATCGAAGACGGGGTAGCCCACGCCGGAATTCTGGGCGAAAACACCTACTTAGAAAAACAAAAAGACATTCAGTCGGTCATTTCTTTGGGATTTGCCAAATGCCGCCTGTCTGTAGCCGTTTCCAAAACGACTGAGTATCCCGGCGTGCAATGGCTGCAAGGCAAGCGCATTGCTACTTCTTATCCAAACTCCCTGCATGCTTTTTTAGAAAAGAATCACATTGAAGCCGAAATCCATGAAATTTCCGGATCGGTAGAAATTGCGCCCAATATCGGTCTTGCCGACGCCATCTGCGACTTAGTCAGCTCGGGCAGCACCCTGTTCCAAAATGGATTGGAAGAAAAAGAAGTGGTGCTGCGCTCGGAAGCGCACCTCTATGCGAACAAACAATTAGATCCGGCACTTGGCAGCATCCTCGATAAACTGATTTTCCGCATCCAGTCGGTGCTTGAAGCGCGGCAGCACCGCTACCTGCTGATGAACGCCCCCGTTAGTTCGGTGGAACGCATCACGCAGATTTTGCCGGGCATGAAAAGCCCGACGGTCATGCCGTTAGCCGTGGAAGGCTGGTGCTCCATCCACACCGTTATTCCCGAAGCGCGTTTTTGGGACATTATTGACGAACTGAAAGCGAGCGGGGCGCAGGGTATTCTGATTACGCCGATTGAAAAAATGATCCTATGAATCCATATATTTTGCCCGAAAGGAGCGAATGGCCAAGCCTCATGCGTCGTCCGGCGATGGATATCGCTTCTTTGGAAACGGTTGTTGACAGTATCCTGCGAGCGGTAAAGGAGGAAGGCGATGTAGCCGTAAAGCGCTATACCCACCAATTCGATCAGGCTGAAATTACCGTACTTGCAGTCAGCGAAGCTGAATTCTTAGCGGCGGAACAAACGTTGGAAGAAGACCTGAAAGCCGCCATCCGCCTTGCAAAAGACAACATCGAGCGCTTCCACATCCGGCAACACGACACCGTGGAGGTCATAGAAACCATGCCTGGCGTGCGCTGCTGGCGAAAGAGTATGCCCATAGAAAAAGTAGGCCTTTATATTCCGGGCGGCACGGCACCGCTGTTTTCCACGGTTCTGATGCTTGGCATACCGGCAGCATTGGCCGGTTGCAACGAGGTGGTTTTATGTTCCCCGCCGCAGACCGACGGCTCCATCCATCCGGCAATTTTATACGCTGCCCGGCTGGCTGGTATTCGCAGCGTTTTCAAAGCCGGCGGTGTGCAGGCCATTGGTGCCATGGCTTATGGTACGGAGAGCATCCCTGCGGTTTATAAAATATTCGGACCGGGCAATCAGTACGTTACCTGCGCCAAACAATTGGTACAGCACAGCGGCGTCAGCATTGACTTGCCAGCCGGCCCTTCAGAAGTCCTGGTTTGTGCCGACCACACAGCAAACCCTGAATTTGTTGCGGCCGATCTTTTATCACAAGCAGAACACGGCGCCGACAGCCAAGTCGTGTTGGTTGCTTTTGAGGAAACCTTCGTGCAGCAAGTGTTGGCAGCCATCGAACGGCAATTGGAGTCCCTGCCGCGCCGCGACATCGCACAGGCGGCTATGGCCAATAGTGTGGCCGTTGTTTTAAAAAACCGTTCGGATGCCACAGACTTTATCAACGCTTATGCACCGGAGCACTTGATCCTGTCGGTGGAAGATGCCACCGCTTTTTCAGCAGGCATCGCCAATGCCGGTTCGGTTTTTCTCGGGCATTACACCCCGGAATCTGTCGGCGACTATGCTTCCGGCACGAATCACACCCTGCCGACCAATGGGTTCGCCCGCACGTACAGCGGCGTTTCCCTCGATTCTTTTGTAAAAAAGATCACTTTCCAGGAAATCACCCGCGAAGGACTGGAATTGCTTGGGCCAGCCGTGATGTGTATGGCAGAAGCAGAGGCTCTGGTGGGGCATAGCCGGGCGGTAGGCGTAAGGATCGGGCTTTAATAACGGATCAGAAGTATAGCAATCGAAAACCAGCAACAAGGATATGACGACTACCACACCAAGCTCTAGCGTCTGCGTCATCGGAGCCGGATGTTCGGGAATTGCCGCCATAAAAAACCTCATCCAGGCAGGCATCACCGACATCGTATGTTATGAACAAAACGAGCGCATCGGCGGGAATTGGCTCTATTCCGAAAAAGAGGGGCATTCCAGCATTTGCGAAACAACGCACATCATCAGTTCGAAATCCTTGTCGGAATACCTGGATTTTCCGATGCCTGAACACTACCCGGCCTATCCTTCACACGAACAACTCCTTCAATACTTTGAGGACTACGCTGCTCATTTTGGGCTTCACGCCTATATCCGGTTCAATACCCGGGTGAAATCGGTACAAAAAGGAGCGGACGATCGCTGGAAAGTCATGCTGGAAGACGGGCAGGAAAATTGGTTTGATTTTCTCTTTGTCGCCAACGGCCACCACAATGTTCCCCGGCACCCGGAGTTATCCGGAACGTTTACCGGGGAGTACCTGCATGCGCATGCTTACAAGGTCAATACCCCCTTTCGCAATAAGCGCATTCTGGTGATTGGCGGCGGCAACTCAGCCTGCGATTGCGCGGTGGAAATAAGCCGGGTAGCGCGTTCTGTCGCCATCAGCATGCGCAGTGCGCAATACATCGTGCCTAAGTTTTTCCTGGGACAACCCACCGATACGTTCAACCAGGGCCTGCTTTGGTTGCCGGAATCACTGGCGGCTTTGCTGCGGAGAATTGGCTTGTACCTCCAAATTGGCCGTTATGAGCGCTACGGTCTTTTGAACCCCAAATTCCCTGTGACCAAAGCGCACCCAACCGTCAATTCGGAGTTGTTGTACAAAATCGGGCACGGCAAAGTGCATCCCCGGCGGGGCATCCAACGCATTGACGGCAAAGATGTTTATTTCGAGGATGGAAAAAAAGAAACCTACGACGTCATCATTGCAGCAACCGGTTATAAAATTGCATTGCCCTTTTTTGCGCCGGATTTCATCAATTACGAAGAAGCGGAGCGGGTTCCTCTTTATTTGCGCATGTTCCACGCCAGGCATCCAACGCTCGTTTTCATAGGATTGTTCCAGCCGCAGGGCGCTATCTGGCCACTGAGTGATTATCAGTCAAAACTGGCCGCCAATTATGTAGCGCGCCGCTGGAAGCTGCCAGCCAATCTAAAAATGCTGGCGGAAAAAGATGCCGAATACATCGCCAAAGCATTTTTGCCGTCGAAAAGACACAGCATAGAAGTCCATTACCACCAGTTTCTCAAAAATCTAAAAAGCCAGATTCCTGTTGCGGCGCCGGATTGGAAAGTCGTTTCGGTGCCTCAAAAGGAGAATGTTTCATGACTTCGTTCCTGGAAAGCATCAAAATCGGCCTCCTCCTCAGCATTCTGGCAGGGCCCTTGCTCTTTGCATTACTGCAGGCGGGCATTGAACGGGGCACACGTGGAGGATTTAGCGTGGCTTTGGGTATCTGGATCAGCGACTGGCTTTTTATTGCAGCCTTGCTCTGGGGGTTTTCTTATCTAAACGCGCTGAGTACACAACCCGAATTCCGGTTTTGGATAACGCTACTGGGCGCTTTCACCCTCGGTGGCGGTGGCATAAGTATGTTGCTTTCTAAAGAAGCGCCCGGGTTCGACAATTTTTCTCCTTCCCGAAAAACAGACCTCCAATTATTCATCAAAGGTTTTTTGATCAATACGATCAACCCGTTTACTGTTTTTTTCTGGATGGGCGCTATTGGCGCAATGGCCGTTCAGCAGGATTTTTCGACCGGCGATTTGTGGATGCTGTGTTTGGGCATCATGCTGACCGTTATGTTAGCCGACTCCGCAAAAGTCTTATTCGCCAAAGCGATCCGGCGATTTTTAAATCCGAGCCATATTGTCTGGCTTCGGCGTATTTCCGGCCTGGCCTTGCTGGGTTTTGGACTTTGGCTGCTCGGACAGGTTGTGTTTTTTAATACAACATCGTTGCAGTGAAGCAGCGAAATCTCCTCACAAATCCATTTATGCTGCTGCCTTGGATTGAAAGCCACCTAACCAACTATTGGAAAGCACACTACTCATAAAATAGCCAATATATTATCCACTTTTACTGAAATTACGTACATTTGTTTAAAATATTAGACAAATGGCAAAATTTGGGATAACCAAAAAACCATACGATTATTTAGCGGAAATTGCCCTCAGGCATAAAACCTTACGGAAACAAGCGGGTTTTTCGCAAAGTGAGTTGGCTAAACGCTCAGGGGTCTCCCTTGGCAGCCTTAAACGCTTTGAGACTACCGGGCAGATTTCTTTGGAATCGCTGTTGAAATTAATGGAAATGCTGGACCGTCTTCACGACTTTGATTTGGTCTTAAAGCCCGTTGAAAATTTAAAGGAAATAGAAAAATTATTCAGCGATAAAACCAGAATCTGATGGAACATGTCAAAAAATTGATTATCTCTATCCGGTTCGATGAAGCAGAAATGGAATTGGGAGAGCTGGTACATGATTCTAAGCAGATCTATTTCAAATATTACCCCGATTTTATAAAAAAAGGTCTGGAGATATCGCCCATCAAACTAAAATTAAACAGCGCGGTAAACCAGGCAAACGACGCCCCGTTTGAAGGACTGTTTGGCGTATTTGCCGATTCATTGCCCGACGGTTGGGGCAGGTTGCTATTGGACAGGGCATTGGCTGCAAAAGGTGTTTCGATTGGCGAAATTACCCCGCTCGACCGATTGGCATTTGTAGGGAGCAATGGGATGGGTGCCTTGATTTACAGACCCGAAATGCCCATAGAAAGTGCTGGCGAGTTTGAAATTGAGCTGGATGAGATTGCCAATGCTACCCGCTTGATCCTTTCAGGTGCCGCCACGGACGTGTTGGATGAATTGAACAAACTTGCCGGTTCGTCAGGTGGTGCACGCCCTAAAATTTTGGTTGGTTATGACCCCTTGACGGGACATTTGATTGGAAATGAAAAAGTTATGCCTCTAAACTATGAACACTGGTTGATAAAATTTCCTTCTTCTTTAGATGCCCCGAATATCGCAAACATCGAGTTTGCGTACCATAAAATGGCGTTGGATGCCGGCATTGAAATGAGCGAATCCAAACTGTTTGAAGGTAAAACTGGCTTGGTCTATTTTGGCACAAAACGATTTGACAGAAGCGGCAACAATCGGCTGCACCTGCATTCCGCAGCAGGCATGATGCACGATAATTTTCGGTTGAGCACCATGGATTACGGCCATTTGATGGACTGCGCCTTTACCCTCGAAAAAGATGTGCGGGCCTATGAAAAAATACTGCGCCTTGCCACCTTTAATGTTTTTGCCAACAACAGGGATGACCACAGCAAAAACGTTTCGTTTTTGCTGGATGCCAAAGGCGCCTGGAAAATGGCACCGGCGTATGATTTGACTTTTTCCTATTCAGGCCATGGAATGCACAGCACCATGGTAGCGGGCGAGAGCGCCAACCCTTCCAAAAAACACCTGATGGAATTGGCAGATTACTTTAAAATAAAAAACGCAGAAACCATCATTGATGAAGTGCGGGGCATCGTCAATAATTGGGAAAAATATGCTGCATCCTGTGGCGTAAGCCGGGAATTGAAAAACAGCATACAAAAAGTAATATGCCCATAATGACGAACGACCTTGCTGGGATTTGGTTTGTGAATGCTTGGGCAGGCTTTTCTTTTTAATGCAACATCGTTGCAGTGAAGCAGCGAAATCCCTTTGCGGCTCGTCTTTATATAAAAGCCAGATTATGCCAGGAAAACATTACTTCTTAGCGCTTGTGTGCAGCCTGCTGTTTTGGGGCTGCTAAAATTTTGCGCTGATGGATATTCTGGAACAGACGCAAGGGTTGGCACCTACCTTTATGTCAACAACTTCCAGGATTTGCTCATTTTTGAAATAGGCCCAGCGCACGGATAGTTTAGTGGCTGCCCCACGACTGATGCTAAAAGTCTCTGTCGGCGAATTGATTGGTGCGCAATATTCTAAAATCCACTTATCGGCAGCCTTGCGCATTACATCCCGGGAATACATCGAAGCAGGCGTCGGAAAGCTCATCTCTTTTGCCACTGCCGCCAATAGGGTTGAATGGAATAGCTTTTCGGGCTATACCGCCGAAGCCGGGTACAAAATATACACAAGATCATTGCCCAGACCCGGTTTCAGACCCGTATGGTGGCGCTATGGGGATCAATCAAACAGAAGAACAGAAGCACGAGGCACCATGATTTTGAAAGTAGGATGGGCGTTTTATTAAAAGCAAGGCTCAATTAAGCTACGCTGTTAGCCTCATTTTCGTTTAAAAAACGCGATAATTGCACTAAGAGCTTGTTGGGGTTTTCGTGATCGAGCGAGTGCGAGGAAATTTTATTTTAGACAAGGCGGTTTTTGCAGACATAGCCAGCAGCTATGGTAAAAAAAATCAACGCAGTATAAAATAAAATTTGCCACTCGTAGCCGATTGACGAAATCCTCAACAAGCTCTAAATTCCGATTAGCATGCAAACACTCGCACCCGGTATGAAAATCATCACTTACAATCTCAACGGCATCCGTTCGGCTCTCTCCAAAGGTTTCACCGATTGGGTGCGCGCCAACGACTTTGACATCATTTGCCTTCAGGAAACCAAAGCCCAGGCCGGGCAGTTCGACCCGACTGAATTTGAGGAACTGGGCTACCACCACTACTGGTTCGATGCAGAAAAAAAAGGATACAGCGGTGTTGCTGTGCTCACCCGAATAAAGCCGGATCAGGTCATCAAAGGCTGTGGCATGGAAGCTTACGACCGTGAAGGTCGAATCATCCGGTTAGATTTTTGCGACTGGACGCTGCTCAACTGTTATTTCCCTTCGGGCACTACGGGCGAAGCGCGCCAGGACTTCAAGATGGTGTTCTTAGATAATTTTTACACTTGGGTAGATGCCTTAAAAAAAGAACGCCCGAAGCTCATCATCGTGGGCGATTACAACATCGCGCATACCGAAAAGGACATCCACGACCCGGTGGGCAATAAAAAATCCTCCGGCTTCCTTCCGGAAGAGCGAGCCTGGATGACCAAGTGGTTCAGCAACGGCTTCACCGATGCTTACCGCTTCCTCAATCCCGACAAAATTGAATACAGCTGGTGGAGTTTTCGCTTTAATGCCCGCGCCAACAATAAGGGCTGGCGCATTGATTATTTATCGGTTACCGACAACCTGCGCGATCGCCTCCGCGCTTCCGACCACAAAATGAGTGTGGTGCATTCAGACCATTGCGCCGTTTTTTTGGAGTTGGCAGACTGATTTAAAATCAAATAGACTTGTTGCGATGGGGGCAGCGTGGTGGGAAAAATGAGCTACTACACCACTGCTGGCGCATTCCTTCACTTGAATGCCCACTGGGCATTCCCCTTTCGAGATCGCTCAGTCACCCAATCAAAGGCTTTTTGAGAGAACATAGCCCAGCTACGTGACCGAAAAAAGGCGAAGAGTAGGTGAGCCCGCGATGATCCCGTCGCAACAAGTCTAATGTCCCGGATGCACACAAACGCTACTTCATGGCCATGTTGTCTATCAATCGCACCCCTTCCAACCAGGCCGCAACACAGGCGACTACTTCCTCTGCGTCGGCCATGGTGCCGACTAACTGCAAGGTTTCGACGCTTACAAGGTCAAAATATTCTGGGGTGAATCCAGCCTCTGAAAGGGCGGACATGGCTTCGCGGCTGATTTCAGCCGGTGGAATCCCTTTTGCTGCTTTGCTTTTGGCTGCCAGCAGTGTTTGATAGATGACGGGGCCTTGCCTGCGCTCCCCGGGAGAAAGCCGCGCATTGCGGGAACTCATGGCTAATCCGTCCTCCTCACGCACCGTAGGCACAACGATCAGCTCCACCGGAAATCCGGTGACGCGGATGAGATGCCGAACGACAACCACCTGCTGAAAGTCTTTTTGCCCCATGTACAGCTTGTCGGGGCCAACAAGGTCTAGCAAACGCTTCACCACCTGGGCAACCCCTTTGAAATGCCCGGGGCGAAAAAAACCTTCCATGACCAGGTCAAGGCCTTCAAAATCAATTTCAAAATCGGGATTGGCCCCCGGCGGATAAATTTCTTCGACTTCCGGCATGAAAATCACATCGCATCCAACCTTTGCCAGCAATTCTGTGTCTTTTTCAGGTGTCCGGGGATACTTGTCCAGATCTGAAGGATCGTTAAACTGGGTGGGATTGACAAAAATGCTGCATACGGTGTAGCACCCGTCGGCCTGCGCGGCGCGAATGAGCGCCAGATGGCCTTCATGTAAAGCGCCCATCGTGGGTATGAACCCAATTGCGCTGCTGCTTACCCGCAGTTCTAAATGGCTGCGGAGATCAGCAGCTTTGTAAAAAATATACATGGTTTTCCTTTGCTTTGATAGCGGCTCAAATATAGACCTTTCCCTAATAAATGCGTTCGAGAAATGGCAAATGGAGGGCAAACAAGTTCATTGAAATCCTTTTTGATTGAAAGTCTTTGAAAAATAGCGGAGTGTGCATTTTTTTTTGTTAATTTTGCGTCCCGTTCATTGACCATAGTAGTTACATGTTCAGCCCGTTGGCGTGTATTGGTAAATAGCCTGGTTGTACCAGGCCTTTCAGAATCACCCGGAGCTGCTATGTGGATAAACTGTAAAAACCACTGCGCTGTATGAGCAAAAAGAAAGTGCTGATCGTGACCCAGGAGATGGAACCTTACACCGATCCTTCCGCAATCGCAGAGATTTCCCGCAAATTGCCGCAGTATATTCAGGAGAAAGGTATGGAAATTCGCGTGTTGATGCCCCGTTTTGGTGTCATCAACGAGCGTCGCCATCGGCTCCATGAAGTTGTTAGGCTGTCGGGTATGAATATCATCGTAGATGATGATGATTTTCCCCTTATTATTAAGGTTGCTTCCCTGCAGGAAGCCAGAATGCAAGTATATTTCTTAGACAATGACGATTTTTTTCGTCGCAAGTCCACTTTTGAAAGCGAAGAAGGAACGCCCTACGAAGACAATCCTGACCGGATGGTCTTCTTCTGCAAAGGCGTAATCGAAACCGTTAAGAAGTTTGGATGGGCGCCGGACATTATACATTGCCACGGCTGGATGACCAGCCTCATTCCCTTGTATCTCAAGACGGCTTACAAAACCGAACCTTTGTTCCAAAACTCAAAAGTCATTTATTCGATGTACGATAGTCCATTCGATCAAATGTACTCGGATAAGTTTTTGGCCAAAGCTTCGATCAATAACCTCACTCCCGGCGATCTGGCCAGCTACCAGAATGGTGCCGGCGTTACGTTGCACAAAGGGGCGATTGCCTATTCTGATGCGGTTATTGTAGGGAGCGCTTCCGTTGGCGACACAGTGCCTCCAACGGACAAGCCTTTATTGCCTTTCCAGGAAGAGAACTATTTAAGCGCCTACCTGGAGTTTTACAACACGCTTTTAGCCGAAAATGAGCCCGCATAAGTGTTGCGTATTCGGCTCGACATTTTCCCTTGACGGGTCTACCTGCCTTTTGATGTCTCTGATGTCAAAAGGCAAACCTATTTACTAATTTTCAACCTTAACGATAGCATGAATAAATCAATCATAGTTTTTCTGTTGCTGATGGCGACCCTTTTTTCCTGTACCGATCCAACCAAACTGGGCGCGGATTTGCTGGAAGAAGACCAGATCAGCGCCGGATTTACCGATACGCTCTCCCTGATTTCTTACACCGTTGAAGGGGATTCGGTGAGAACCTACACCGGAACCTTTGCTTCACAACTGAACAGGTACTTGTTTGGTGATTTTACGAGCCCTGTTTTTGGACGTTCTGTCTCCACGCTTTACGTACAGGCGCGCATGCCGCGGGGTGCAACCGGTTTCGTCATTGAACCTGAATTTAAAGACACGGATCTGCTGGACTCCATTGTACTGGTATTGCCTTATGACACTGCCGGGTACTACGGATTAACCAACGAAGTGTTTGGGATGGAGGTGTTTGAATTGTCTGAGTCCATGGTGGATATAGCAGATTATTATTCTGATCAAACCTTCCAAACGCTACCGGTTTCAATCGGCAGCAAGTTTTTTATTCCCAAAAAGGACAGCGTGGAAATCATCACGTATACCGGGACAAACCCGGATACGGTGAAAGTTCCCTTGCAATTGCGCATTCCACTCAACCAGATGTGGGGCAGCGCGTTTTTATTCAGGGACACGTCAACGTACAAAAGTGACAGTTCGTTTCTCGACTTTTTCAAAGGCATGCAGCTTAAGCCGAGTTCACAAAATGGCGGGCTTATCAGTTTCAACCTGAAGTCTTCTGCGGGTGGGATTTATATTTATTACACCCGTGACGGCAAAGGGCGCGAATATCAATTGCCCTTCAATGCCCTGGCAGCGCGGGTTGCCAATTATGTAAACGACCACAGCGGCACACCCGTTGCTAATTTTATCAGTAACCGGCAATTAGGCGACAGCCTTGTCTTTGTTCAGGGGATGAAAGGCTTGAATACGGTTATCGAAATTCCGAATGCAGCAGCGCTTAAAGGGCTGATTGTCAACAAAGCGGAATTGGAGGTATTTGTAAATGGGTTGGGCAATAACGTAAACTACCCTTCGTTAGAGTACCTTTCGCTGCTTTACCCCAGAAGTGGGGATACCCTTCAAGTCGTCAGTGACATTGCGCTGGCCTCTACCCGGCGGTTCAGCGTTTTCGGTGGGGTTTTTGAAAAAGGTACGTTAGGGCGGCCGGATGTTTACAGGATGAACATCTCCGTTCATTTTCAGGATATGATTGACGGACTTGTTTCAAATAAACTCTATATTACCGCGTTTCCGAAACCTGAAGACGCAGCATTTGTAACCTTGTTGGGGTCTAAGCATCCACTCTACCCCATTCGGCTTAAGGTTGCATTTACGAATGTTCAATAATCCGGAATCAATTGTCTTATCAACTCAAAACGAGTAACGCATGTGCGGAATAGTAGCTTACATCGGAAAAAAAGAAGCCTACCCAATTCTAATCAAAGGATTGCAACGATTGGAGTACCGCGGATATGACAGTTCCGGTGTTGCCTTACTTAGCAATGGCAGTATCAACGTCCTGAAAAAAAAGGGAAAGGTTAGCGAACTGTCAAATTACGCAGCAGATCGCCCTCACGATGGCACCCTCGGAATTGCCCATACGCGTTGGGCTACGCACGGCGCACCCGATGACCTCAATGCGCACCCCCACCAATCGGGCGATAAAACCCTGGCGCTGGTTCACAATGGCATTATCGAAAATTATGCCCCGCTGAAGGCCGCGCTAGAACAGGATGGCCACGTTTTTGAAAGCGAAACCGATACGGAGGTTTTGACGCACTTGATCGAAGAAATCAAGCGGCGTGAAAAACTGCCCATCGAAGAAGCCGTGCGTCTTGCGCTTACCCGGGTAGTTGGCGCGTATGCCATTGTCGTGATTGACCGCGATGAACCCGACAAATTGGTGGCAGCGCGCAAGGGCAGTCCGCTGGTGGTCGGCATCGGCGAAGACGAATACTTCATGGCTTCAGATGCCACCCCGATCATCGAGCATACCAAACGTGTGATTTACCTGAACGACGAAGAAATCGTGCTGGCAACGCGCGATGGCCGGCTTGAGATCAAATCCATCGAAAACGAAGTGCAGACGCCGTTCATTCATGAGCTGGACATGCAAATCGAGGTGATGGAAAAAGGCGGGTTCGACTATTTCATGCTCAAAGAAATTTATGAGCAGCCCAAAACCATTGCCGATTCCATGCGGGGCCGCCTGAATGCAGAAGAAGGCTGGGTTAAGTTGGGCGGTTTGGACGAGTTCACGTCGCGCATTGCAAAAGCACAACGATTCATTATTGCCGCCTGCGGCACCTCCTGGCATTCCGGCCTTATTGGAGAATATTTGATCGAAGACCTTGCCCGTATTCCCGTAGAAGTAGAATATGCTTCGGAACTGCGCTACCGCAACCCGATCATTACGGATGAAGACGTAGTTATTGCCATTTCGCAATCCGGAGAAACCGCCGATACGTTGGCCGCGCTGGAGTTGGCGAAAGAAAAAGGTGCGATGATTTATGGGATCGTCAATGTGGTCGGATCTTCCATCGCCCGCATCACCGACGCCGGTTCTTACATACACGCCGGTCCGGAAATTGGGGTCGCTTCCACCAAAGCTTTTACGGGGCAAGTCACCCTGCTGACCATGATTGCATTGAGCCTTGCTCAAAAGCGCGGCACCATCAGCGATGAATACTTCCGTAGGTTGTTGAAGGAATTGGGCAATATTCCTGCAAAAGTGAGCAAAGTATTAGAGAGCAACGCGCTGATCCAGTATATTGCCGGCGAAATCAAAGACCGAACCAATGCTTTGTATCTGGGGCGGGGGTATAATTTCCCTGTCGCGCTGGAAGGCGCTTTGAAGTTGAAAGAAATTTCCTATATTCACGCCGAAGGATATCCCGCCGCTGAAATGAAGCACGGGCCTATTGCGTTGATTGATGAGGAGATGCCGGTTATTGTGATTGCAACCAATAAGAGTGCTTACGACAAGATCGTGAGCAATATTCAGGAAGTGAAAGCGAGAAAGGGCTTCGTCATTGCCATCGTTACGGAAGGCGATACGGTTATCAGCAAAATTGCTGACCACACCATCGAAATTCCGGATACCGAAGAACCATTGACCCCGCTGCTTTCGGTGATTCCGTTGCAGTTGTTGTCCTACCACATCGCCGTGATGCGGGGATGTAATGTAGATCAACCACGCAACCTTGCGAAATCAGTTACCGTTGAATAATCAACCCGGGTTTGACGCCTGATTTGTTTTCGTCAAATTCCTTTAATTTTTACATCAGACATTTTTATTGTCATGGAACATTTTGAAATGGAATACAACTCCCGTCGGGAGGAGCTTATCATACCCGAATACGGCAGGAATATTCAAAACCTGATCCGGTATGCCAAAACCCTTGAAGACCGGCGGCATCGCCAGGCGTATGTGGAAAAAATCATCAACCTGATGATGCAGATGCATCCACAAAACCGCAATGCGGACGATTACCGCGAGCGGCTTTGGAAGCACTTGTTTCACATTGCCAACTACGAATTAGACGTGACGCCTCCGGGCGGCATCGTGCCCCGGCCGGAAGACGCGAAGAAAAAACCGGAAAGGGTTCCTTATCCGAGATCTGAAGCGCGTTTCAGGCATTACGGCAACCACGTGCAACGCTTGATCGAAAAAGCGCTGGCCATGGAGAAAGGCGCAAAAAGAGAAGGCTTAGTGAGCGTCATTGGCTCGTATATGAAATTGGCTTACAGAACCTGGAACAAGGAGCACTACGTCAGCGATGAAGTCATCAAAACGGATCTGCTGAGCCTGTCCGGCGAACAATTAGTGCTGCACGACGACGCTTCCATTGACGGCTTAGCCAACTCCAACCGCCGCCGCCCCGAACAAAACCGAAGCAGCAGCAACACGAATCGCCGTCCGCCAAATAACGGTGGGGGAAATCGCCCATATCAGCAATACCCGAGCAACCAGTCGCGCAGCAACAAAATGATACGCAAGAAAAAATAAGCCAATTCTATCCTCCTCTATGGATACCGGCATTTAATGTTGGGTACCCATAGAGGAACTGCATTCTATTCATCATATTCTATTCCTGATTCCTGATGCAGGTTCTCAATGCTCCTTCTTCCCACACCACCACAGCCGATGCTTTTGAGGTCATTGGCGGAAAACAATTAAAAGGCGAAATCATCGCGCAAGGTGCCAAAAACGAAGCGCTGCAAGTCATTTCTGCCGTGCTGTTGACTTCTTCCGAAGTGACCATTTCCAATATTCCCGACATCCTTGACGTCCGTTTGTTGATTGAATTGATGAAAGGCCTGGGGGTTACGGTGAACCGGCTACAGGAAGACACCTACACGTTTTGTGCCGCAGGCGTTGATCTGGCGCACATCGAATCCGAAGATTTTCAGCAGCATGCCGCCCGGATCCGGGGTTCGGTCATGATTATCGGCCCCTTGGTGGCGCGGTTTGGAAAAGCATTCCTTCCCAAGCCCGGCGGTGACAAAATTGGCCGCAGGCGTTTGGATACGCACTTCCTCGGGCTCGAACAACTCGGCGCGCAATTCCATTACAACCCGGATAAAAACGCGTTTACGGTTGAATCGCACGGCCTGAAAGGAAGTTATATCCTGATGGATGAAATTTCGGTCACGGGCACTGCCAATGTATTGATGGGCGCCACGCTCGCCGAAGGCACAACCACCATCTATAACGCGGCTTGTGAGCCTTATGTGCAGCAGCTTTGTAAAATGCTCAACCGCATGGGCGCCCGTATCGAAGGCATTGGCTCTAACCTGCTCACCATACAGGGCGTAACCAGCCTCGGTGGGACTACACACCGGTTGCTGCCGGATATGATCGAGGTAGGCAGTTTCATCGGATTGGCCGCCATGACGCAATCCGAAATCACCATCAAAGACGTTCAGATTCCTGAACTGGGCATCATTCCGCGCGTTTTTGAACGCCTGGGCATCGCCATGGAGTTTCGGGGAGACGATATTTTTGTCCCGGCTCAGGAGCACTACGAAATTCAAAATTTTATTGATGGTTCCATCCTGACCATTTACGATGCCCCCTGGCCCGGCTTCACCCCCGACCTGATGAGCATCATCCTGGTTGTTGCCACACAGGCCAAAGGCAGTGTGCTGGTGCATCAGAAAATGTTTGAAAGCCGGCTGTTTTTTGTAGACAAACTGATTGATATGGGCGCGCAGATCATTCTTTGTGACCCGCACCGCGCCAGTGTGATCGGCCTCAACCGCCGGTTCCAGTTGCGCGGCATCGAAATGACTTCGCCCGATATCCGAGCCGGGGTTGCGCTGCTGATCGCCGCCATGTCGGCCAAAGGCAGAAGTGTCATCCACAACATCCACCAGATTGACCGCGGTTACCAATATATTGATACGCGCCTGAACGCCATTGGGGCGGAAATTCGGAGGATGTAAAATAGCTTCCTTATGCTGATCCAGAGACTTAAATCCAAAATACACCGAGCCGTTGTCACACAAGCTGACCTCAACTACGTCGGCAGCATCACGATTGACGAAGACCTGATGGACGCCGCCAACCTCATCGAAGGTGAGCGCGTGCAAATTGTCAACAACAACAATGGCGAGCGGTTTGAAACATACGTGATCGTTGGCGAACGCGGTTCGGGCATGATTTGCCTCAATGGCGCTGCGGCCCGTTTGGTGCAGGTGGGCGACCTCGTCATCATCATGGGCTACGCCTGGATGGAGTTTGAAGAAGCGAAACAGTTTAAGCCAAGCGTGGTTTTTCCCGACGAGCGCAACAGACTTGTCGGGTAAATTGCTTATACTTGTGTTCCTAAACACAAGTTTCCATGTTCGGTCTTTTTAAAAAAAAGGAATCTGCTCCACCAATCCGGGATCTGGTTTGGATAAGCGATGCTGCGAAAAAGCACGGCGCGCTGGCATTGATTGACGCGGCGGAAAACCTGGTCATCGCTGGCTGGTTCGACGAAACCATCCAGGAATGGCAAAGTTTTTTTGAAGCCCAGAGCCGATCGTTTTATATCCAGTCCGTCCCATATTTGCAAGCTTTGGATGTAAAAGATGTCCCTGTTTTCCTCCTGGAACACTACCCGCTTGCGAGCCGGGAAACGAAAGCGATGCATACCTGGAAACCGAAGGACATGGTGGCTTTTGTTTCTTTGGAGGATCCGCTACTACAGCTTTTTGGCGGAGACAACCTGATTGCATTGGTCAAAAAAATGGGTCTTGGCGAAACGGAGACCCTGGAGCACAAAATGATTTCCCGTTCCATCCGAAATGCCCAGGAAAAATTGGATAAAAGCGTGGTGCATGAACAATTGGCCGACTCGCAGCAATCCTGGTTTGCCGCCAATGCAAAAAAAGCGCCGTATTAGCGGAAACCTCTTTCATGCTCGCGCCGAGGCGCCGGCCTAGCGTGTTCTATTCCGCCGAGTTTTACCCGGTTTTTAAGGTCTGCCAACTGGGGGTTGGCGACCACGAGTGCCCCCGCTGTGGCACTGTTTTCCGGTCTCTATACCGGCATGCGTAGGTTCCATATTGCATCATTTTTTCAGGTTATTGTTTGATGATTTTTCCTCATTCTTGCCCATTTTTCCTCATCCAAATTCGCAGAATTCCGGAATTTCCAGAATCGTGCGCCATAATTCCGGAAATTCTACAATCCTGCGAATTTGGATGAAGACATTACTGCTTCACCACCTTCCCCTGCCAAACCACCTTCCCCGCATCCTCGATGCTACAAAAATACACCCCGCCCGGCAACCCTTCCAAACTCAACACCAACTGCGGCTGTCCCTCTGGTAATTCGCCACGGCGCAGTTCCCGGCACCGCTCGCGCGTAGGCTCCGCCTCGTGTGTACTATTCTTGCGGGTTTCGCCCGATTTTGGGGTCTGCCGGCTAAAGCCAGCGACCACAGGCACTCATTGCTTCACCACCTTCACCTGCCACACAACTTCACCTTCAGCTTCGATACGACAAAAATACACCCCACCAGGCAACCCTTCCAAACTCAACACCAACTGCGGCTGTCCCTCTGGTAACGGTGCCCGGCGCAATTCCCGCCCCAGTGCATCGCGCAGCGACCAAAAAGCGCCCCGTGGCAGCCGTTGTTGTGGCTCAAGGACTACATAATCTTTTGCCGGGTTGGGGTAGATTTTTATGGCCATACTGCCTGAGCCTACTTCCCCCACTGTCGTCACCATCACCTCCACCCACTCACAATACGTATCACTCGCATTGGCATTACTCACCGTGAGGCACACCTCATACACGCCCGGCTCTGCGTACTCATGCACCGGATTTTGCGCTGCACTGCCTGCCGAGCCATCCCCAAAATCCCATTGCCACGAGGTAGGAAAAAACAGGCTGTAATCCCAAAAGGTGGCCTCTAATTCCTGCTCCGCGTGCCGGAAAGCGGCTTGTGGGTGGTGGTCTATGCCGAGGGTATCGCAGGGGCTGCCGTCCCAGGGGCCGAGGCCGTAGTAGGGATGGTTGGGGATGGAGCGACCAAGACTATGGGTAAAAGAAAAGATGTTTTTTTCAAAATTACAGGCCAGGCCGCCGGCATTAGGGTTGTGAATGACATGAAGTTCTTTAAGATTGTAACCGGAGACATAAATTTTTTGATCTGGCGCCAATTGGATCATAGCAAAATCTGTTCCACTAGGTGGAGGAGGTAGGGCATCAATGGTAATGCGGGAAGCTGCAATATTCGGAGCCTCGGTATCGTACTGATAAAAATTTCGATCTGAGGAAAGGTACAGATACCGGGAATTGGGTGAAAAGGCAATGCCACCATGAAAGGCGGTATCTCTGTATATCAAATGAAAAAATGAAAAGAAGGTGCAACTACCGAATGATGATCCCAAAATGGCCACTGGCCAGGTGTTTCCTCAATGATAGGAAGGGGTGTTCCAGGAACAGAAGGATAAACAAATCTCAGATGCTGGTCATATAGCGTATAATCCCCTGTACTGCTTAAAATCGCAGACCTAAAGTCAAGCATATGGAGTGCCTCATGCCACACAGCTGTATACAGATCTAAAAGGCCGGAACTGGAAGTAGGGTTACTGCCTAATTCGTACCAATAAGCAGCATTAAGCTCACCTTCAAAATTAATACGAACCGTACTATAGTAAATATCAGGAAGAAAGGTTGCGGGCAGATCAGCAGAATTGATAATCAGCCAGGGGAATCCCGCTTTTAAACCGTAAGAAATTCGGTTATATGGACTACCTACACCTAATACCTCTGCATCCAAGATACTGATCTGACCAATTTCTGTCACAATCTGAGAAGGTAGAATTCTCACGTTTACTTCCTGCGGTTCCTCTTCACAGGTACCCGTAGTTTGTAACGCAATCAGTTCTGCAATTTCTGAAAATACCTGGCATACGACTTCTCTTCGGTCTGCTCCTGAAACCGGATCATTGAATCCCGTCTCCGTATAGATACAGTCCTCAAAATAAATATTAAAATACCCGGTGGAAATGTCGAATTCATCGCATCCACATGAGGGGAAACTGGGAAGCCTTGGGCTGCTTGTGACAATTTCCGGCAATCGAATGTATTCAAGTGGATAACCATTCCCAAAACGATCTTCTATCTCTAATGTCAGAGAACTATCAAAAGCAATAGAGTCCAAAACTCCACAAAATGGAACAGGAGGGGTCTCTCCATCTACTCGTATTACCAAGTTTACAAGAGACTCGGCTTCCGCGCCATTTCCCCCGCTAATATTTTGTAGACTGAGCGTATAATCATGATCTCCCCATGCACCATTTATGGGTAGGGAAAAGCACTTTTGGCTTGATGTATCGTCAAAAACCAAATTCTGTGTGGAATACCCGCTCAAATGCGGTGACCCGCTGCCTTCCAACTCCACATCCACCTCCGTCGGCGAACAAACGCACGGAT